>SAMEA3663095__coassemble_831_pt1 | contig 48965 bp, 45 predicted proteins | sample SAMEA3663095__metabat2_low_PE_016 | metagenome-assembled genome bin SAMEA3663095 (sample SAMEA3663095) | pig gut metagenome | biome: pig gut; feature: pig-associated habitat; material: faeces | place: France | collected 2012
CCGCGACCTCGACCTTGGCAAGGTCGCGCTCTACCAACTGAGCTATTGCCGCAACTCCTTAACTTTTTGTTAAGTGCATTTCTCTAAATGCGAGTGCAAAGGTAATTCTATTTTTCCTAACTGCCAAATCTTTATCCACCTTTTTTTATAGAATTCGCAAAAAAAATGTTTTTTTCTTACTATACCTTATTATATTTATTTATCAGCAAGGCTTAAGACTTGGTTCCTGTTTCTATTTGTTCTATACACATCTATGATTTCCTTTGTGATGGCAGCTTCACTTAGGAGTGCTCGCTTTCATTGTGTCAATTCTTGGAAAAGATTGCACATGTGATAAAAGCATGTATTGTCTCTGGTGATACAATAACTTAGATAGAAATCCAGTGGCTGAGGTAAAAGTTACTTTTTGTCATGTCGAAAAATGCACGTTTAGTAGAATTGTAATAGTTGTTTGGTCGTTATCATGTTTTCACTTCTTAGTTTTTTCAACTATTGTCAGCTATTATGTTCTGTTTTACATGTTTTTAGTTCATTTTTATTGCGCAAAATAAGTGTTTCATGGAAGAATCGTTAAATTTTGCACATTAAATTTGGAAGTTACAATATTTTTTCATTACTTTGCACCTTGAAAGCCGTGGTGCGGCTTAAAGGAAGAAAACATTTAGTAATTAAAATTATAAATTCAGGGAGAAATGAAAAAGTTAGTTTTATTTGCTGCCGCAGCAATGATGGCAGCATCTGTAAACGCTCAGACGGTTACAGAAAGCAAGACCTTCGACAATTTCTATATAGGAATTAACGGTGGTGTTGCTTCTAAGACAACAGGTGTTAATGGATGGGCAAACAACCTCAATCCTAATGCTGGTCTTCGCATCGGCCGTTACTTTACTCCAGTTTTCGGTCTTGCTGTCGAAGGCAATGCGTACTTCTCTAACAAGCCATTCAAGTCTTCTGGCACTGCTGTCCGCTATTTGAATACACAGTTGTTAGGAACTGTAAACTTGAGCAACTGGTTTGGAGGTTACAAGGGTACTCCTCGCTTGTTTGAAGTAACAGCTCTCTATGGTTTGGGTTGGGGACACAGCTTCTGCAACGCAAACAAAGGCATTCGTCAGAATCGTATGACTTCTAAGGCTGCTTTGGACTTCGCTTGGAATCTCGGCGCTAACAAGGCTTGGCAGATTTATATCGAGCCTTCTATTTCATGGGCTTTCAACAACCATCGTGGTGCTGCAGAGATGGATGCCTCTGACGATCAGCCCGAGTATAACTTGAACTTCAGCCAGGTTCAGTTGAACGCTGGTGTGATCTACAAGTTTAAAAACTCCAACGGTACTCACAACTTCACCATTGCTCAGCTTCGCGACCAGGCCGAGATTGACGGTCTGAATGCTCAGATCAACAGTCTGCGCAGCGACCTCAATGGCAAGGATGCTGAACTCGCCGCTAAGGATCGTCAGATTGCTGACCTCCAGAAGGCTCTCGACGAGTGCAATGCTAAGCCCAAGTATGTGAAGCCCGCAACGGCTACCAACTTGCAGCCGACCGTTCTCTTCCGTCAGGGCAAGAGCGTGATTGATCCCGCACAGTATGCTCCTATTGAGCTTATCGCCACCTACATGAAGCACAATCCCAGCGCTAAAGTTGAAATCAAGGGTTATGCTTCTCCTGAAGGCTCTGCTGAACTCAACCAGAAGCTTTCCGAGGCTCGTGCTCAGGTTGTCAAGAATGCTCTGATCAAGAAGTATAAAATCGCTGCTAATCGCTTGTCTGCCAAGGGTTGCGGCGCTACCGATAAGCTCTTCGAGCAGGTAGAGTTCAATCGTGTTGCAACCTTCAACGACACAACAAAGTAATTAGTATCGTGAGGTATTAAACTTTCTTCCCGTCTTCGGTTCCCCCGAGGGCGGGATTTTTTATGTAAAAACTTGAAGAACTCGTGTTGGTTGTCAAGATCTTATTTTCTCTCTTCCTATGCATTCCATTAACAGCGCAAATAGAATGCTGAACTTCCAAATGGAATCACCCACAAGAATTGATGATGTTACAATAATCAGCAGTGGAATGTAAAACGTCAGCAACAGCTTCCAGTTCTATGCAGTCGGTGCAAGTGGTGCTCGCTCCCAATTGCCGACCGGCTGGCTTCCAAATGCAATTCCGCCGTTTGCCAAATGCGAGCCCGCCGTCTGCCAATTGGGGGACAACGTCGACAGCCTTTTTTTATACTGCGTTGAGCTACATTTTATATTATTCCTTTACTGTATTTCTTTCTTGTTTTCAAAAAAAAGTTGAAATATGTCCAGTTTATGATTTTTGAAACTGTCATATTTCAATCCGAGTATTTTCTTTTCAAATTGCGTTTGCTTATTCCAACAAGTCCGGCCGCAAGCGCTTCGTCCTTTCCAAAGCTTGTTCCATCTCCCAATTCTTGATTTTTGCCTCATTGCCTGACAGAAGAATGTCGGGTACTTTCCAACCTTTGTAATCGGCCGGCCGGGTGTAGATGGGAGCGGAGAGAAGTCCGTCTTGAAAACTGTCGCTCAGCGCACTTTGATCGTCGCTGATAACCCCGGGCACCAGGCGTACGGCACTGTCGGCAATGATTGCGGCGGCCAATTCTCCCCCCGTGAGAACATAGTCGCCCACGGAGATTTCTTTGGTGATGAAATGGTCACGCACGCGCTGGTCTACACCTTTATAATGGCCGCAGAGAATTATTATGTTTTGTTTCAGCGAAAGATCGTTGGCCATGGCTTGATCATATTGCTCCCCATCCGGAGTGGTGAAGATCACCTCATCGTAGTCGCGCTCGGCCTTCAGTGCTGAGATACAGCGGTCGATGGGCTCGCACTGCATTACCATCCCCGCAAAACCGCCGTAGGGATAATCGTCAACCCGGCGCCACTTGTCGAGCGTATAGTCGCGAAGGTTATGGAGATGGATTTCGACCAGCCCCTTCTTTTGGGCGCGGGCAAGAATGGAACAGTTGACAAAGCCCTCCAACATTTCGGGCAGCACAGTGATGATGTCTATTCGCATAATGGATTCTTATTTGACTGCAAAGGTAAGCAAAATAATCCACAATGATTCATGATTGGCCGTCCTTTTCATTGTCTATCGTGGTAAGCCCTGGGGCTATAACGCCCTTAGAAGTCCATTCACTCCCGATCTCTGCGAGTTTCTGAATCAGCCGTGCATCTTCTTGTTTTTTCCACTAAACTTCGTGAAATCAATGCGTATAATAGCCGTACGCGGCAGCGACTTGTTGGCATAGAACCATCCCCGTTCGATGTCGTTGGGCGAGTATTTGTGGAGGATGAGTTCGATGGCGTGGCGGCGCTCTGTGTCGTCAGTAATGATGTGGGCCTTGCCTTGGAGAACTACACTCTCATACTCAGTTGTAAACTTGGAGGGTAACAGGTTGACGTGTCCCACAATGCAAACCGATACGTCTGGATGCAGGGCTACTGCGCGCAGCTTCTTGCCTTCGGGCGCACAGTGTATATAGGCGTGATCGGGTGAGTCAAACACCATGTTCACGGGAATGCCGTAGGGTAGGCCGTTTGCGTCGGTCATGGACATGACAACATATTCTGCCTCAGTCAATAATTCGCGGGCACGCGATTCTTCCATCACGCGGTCTTGTCTGCGAATGTTCTCTGTGTTATACTTCATCATGATATGCAAGTTTTAGCCGAATTGTTTTATAAAGTCGTCCTCAGTTATTATGGGAATATTGAGTTGGTGGGCTTTCTGGTTTTTTGAGCTGGTGGATGCTGCGTCGTTGTTTATCAGGTAGTTGGTACTCTTGCTCACACTTCCTGTCACTTTGCCTCCTTGCGACTCGATATAAGCCTTCAGTTCGTTTCTGTTTTTATAATGATGTACATCGCCCGTGACGACAAACGTAAGTCCTTTACACTTGTCGCCTTTGGCAGTGAGGTCGGGCTGTGTGATGGTCAGTTCCCTCATTAGGTTAGTTACCGCTTCGAAGTTGCGGTCATCTTTCACCCATGCCACGAACGAGCGGCTCTTTTCCGGTCCGATCCCGTCGATGGCCGAGAATACCTGCTCGTCGGCAGTAGAGCGTGCTGTGGCAAAGAGATCCTCTAATTTGAAAGCCGACAGTAAGCGGGTGCAGACGTCCATGCCACAAAGAGGGATATTGAGCGCGAAGAGAAAGCGTCGTGCCTCCACGGTGCGGGCTTTCCTTACGGCTGAAAGGAGGTTGGCTACTGATTTGCGACCAAAGCCGTCCATGCCCGCCAATTCTATGGCGTGGGTTTCCAAATGGAAGAGGTTGGCCGGCTCGTTCACCCAGCCCAAATTGATAAACTTCTGAAGCGTCTGCTCTGAGAGACCGTCGATATTGATAGCTTCCTTCGATACCAGCCGGGCAAACTTCTTGAGCTGTTTAGCCGGGCATGCGTCATTGGTGCAATGGAGTGTCTTGGTGCCGGATGCTTCACTCACCCTCACCACTGTGGGAGCACCACAAACCGGGCACGACTGCGGAGGAGCAAACACGCCATGGCTTTCCTCCACACGAATCACCTTGGGTATGATCTTGTTGGCCTTGATGATGTCTATGATGCTGCCTTTTCCACCGATGCCCAACCGCTCGCATTCGCTGATGTTACAGAGAGAGGCCCGCTTCACGGTTGTGCCCTCCAATTCCACTGGGTTGAAGACAGCTACAGGAGAGATAGTCGATGTGGCGCACGACCATTCAATGTGATCAAGCGTAGTCTTGGCACTCTCATCCTGCCACTTAAAAGCAAAGCCGGCGCGCGTGGCATGATGACCTGTGACGGAGCCGGTCTGTGCGTATGACGTGTCGTCGTAGGTGATGACCAGTCCGTCTACAGGGTAGGGATTCTTGCGGCTTGTCACCTTCTCCGTCCATCTGTCGATGACGGCTTGGAGGCTGTCCATCGTGGGGGACGCTATATATTCGCGGTCGACGCAGTGCAGACCGGCTTTCTCCAACGTGTCCATTCTCTCTCCCCACGACTTGATTTCTTCATCGATATGAACAAGTGTGAAGGGAATCCAATGGATGTGGCGCAGCCGCACTTCGTTTACGTCTTTCAGCGTGAGAGAGCCGGAAGCGAGATTACGTGGGTTGGCGTATTCCTCGTCGCTCTCCATATTGAAACGTTCAAAGTCGTCATAGCTGATGACGGCCTCACCACGAACCACAAGGTGCCCCTTTAGAGGCAAGTGTTGTGGGATGCCGTCGATAGCGGGCGCGAGGTGGGTGATGTTGGTGCCAATGTGTCCGTCACCCCGGGTGACCACTTTTGACAGTTTACCTTCGTCATAAGTGACGACGAGCGTCAGTCCGTCCAACTTCCACGACAACCAGATGGGACGTCCCTCAGCCCATTTCACCATGTCGGCAACTTTCTTGGTCTTTGCCAAAGAGAGGGCTGGATACTCGTGAGGTTCCTTCTGTCCGGTGATGTTGTCTGCAGAGACATTGTTGGTGGGCGAATTTGGTAAGACGGTTCCCGTCTGTTGTTCCAACTGCTTGAGTTCATCAAAGCGGGCGTCCCATTCGTAGTCGGTCATCAGTTCGCCGCGTCCATTATAGTAAGCGTCAGAAGCTTGGTTGAGCTGGTCAACCAATTGTTGCATTCTGTTGAGTTGATTGTCTTCCATAAAAAGTCTGTATTTGCTTTTTCTTTCGCAAAGGTAACAAATTAATTCATAATTCATAATTTATAATTCATAATTTGCGTTGCGCCTCCGATTTTTCATCCATGATCCTAAATCTGAAATACCAATCATCACGGATACTTTCCTTTGTTTTACATTTATCATTAGCAGGTTTTCCTGAATGAGAGTCGTTTCGAAGAATGATATAGTATTTCCCATTTGTAGGTAGTGGAAGAATATTTTTTTGTACCTTTGTGGACAAAAACAGAAGATTTATGAAGATCATTGTTTCAAAAGAAATAGAGGCAGTTTGTCCTGGATTTGTAGGTGGATGTGTGGAGGCTCATGTTAAGAATAGCCCTTATTGTGAACCGTTATGGCAGGAAATCAATGCGATGGGCGAGAAGTTTAGAAACGAACTCACTACGGCTACGCTGAAAGAATTGCCGGGAATCGCAGCTACTCGCAGGGTCTACAAGGCCTGCGGGAAGGATCCCTCGCGCTATCGTCCGGCATCAGAGGCCTTGATACGGCGGCAGTTGCAGGGTAAGGAACTCTATCAGATAGACACGCTTGTCGACCTTGTCAATCTTGCGAGTATTGCCTTTGGCTATAGCATCGGTGGCTTCGATGCCGACAAGTTTGAAGGCGACACACTGACTTTGGGCGTGGGACGTGAGGGTGAGCCTTATGAAGGTATCCACCGAGGCCTTATCAATATTGCTGGATTGCCTGTCTACCGGGATGCAAAGGGTGGGGTAGGAACTCCTACAAGTGACAATGAACGGACGAAGATGACATTGGACACGACTCACCTTGTGGTGCTTATCAACGGTTATGATGGTGATGAAAACAGAGTGAGGGCCAATGGGACGTTCATTCAGAATTTGCTGAGAAAATACTGTCAGAGCGACGGTGGGAGCTTTTCACTCTACCGATAAGCCCAAAGCGCGTTCTGTGTTGGCCACACTGCCGTACTGTGTGATAAGAGCCTTTACCTTGTCATCATCATGAAAGTCTGGGTGACGCTCCATGAACGTGCGGATAGCGCGTTCGAGCAGTTTATGGTTGATGATCTTGGCGTTTACCATCCGGTTGCCGGAAACGCGTCCGAGGCGAATCATCACCGTGGTTGAAATCATGTCGAGTACCATCTTTTGACTTGTGCCACCTTTCATCCGTGTAGAACCCGTGACAAATTCCGGGCCTGTGATGAGTACCACGGGGATGTCGCTTGCTCGTGAGATGGGAGCGTTGGGATTGTTGACCACCGATGCGGTGGTGATTCCCTGTCTTTGGCAGTGCTGTAGCGTTGAGAGGACGAACGGTGTGGTGCCACTGGCAGAGAATCCCACCACAATGTCCTTCTTGGAAACCTGCTTGTCCATCAATTGCCGCCAGCCGTCTTCCGTGTTGTCCTCTTTCGACTCTATGGTGTTTGTGATGTCGCTGATGCCACCGGGGAAGATGGCTTGAATCATATCGGGAGGTGAGGTGTAGGTGTTCTGCACCTCAATCGTGTCGAGGACACAGAGTCTTCCCCCTGTTCCGCAACCGCAGTAAAAGAGCCTCCCACCCGACCGCAACTTCCTCTCTATGGTTGTGATGAGAGTCTCTATCTGTGGCAGTGCTTGCTGGATGACTCCCGCTACTGTTGTACTCTCGCGGTTGATGTCGGCGATAATCTCAGCCACCGACATCCGTTCAAGATGATTGTAGTGAGAGGGCTGTTCTGTGATTCTGCTATCCATGAGGTTTTCAGCTGAGTGGCTTATTTGAGTCTGCTGAGGCGTTGTTTGGCATCAGCTATCATTTGTTTCAAATTTTCGGAGGGGTTGTCAATCGTGTAAGCCTTGTTGAGAAAGTTCTCTAATTGTAATTTAGCCTTGGCTTTGTCTCCGTAACCTTCGTAACAGATGCTGAGATAATAGAGTGAAGTGATCGATTGCGAATGAAAGGATAGTGCTGTTTCAAAAGCATGAGCAGCTCTTTCGTATTGACCAGTGCAATATAGACTCTCGGCCAATCCGCTCCAGCAGATATTCATCACAGAAGGATCGGGGCTGAGAAGTTGTATGGCTTTTTGAAAGCAGTTCTCGCTTTCTTGATAATTTTTCATCTCATTGTAGAGATTCCCCAAGTGATAGAATGGCGCAGCTTGGGCTGAGTCTGAGACTGCGACGGCCCGCTTCAAGTAGTCTACCGCTTCGACTTGCAAATTGACTTTGTCTCCAAGAGGCTGGTCGTCATATCTGCTGAGTTGTTCGGCACAGACACCGATAGAGAAATAGGTGATATAGCTGGAGTCTCCGGCAGCAAGCAATTTCTTGTAGGAATACATGGCCCCTTGGTATTCCTTTTGGAAAAATTCAGCCTCGGCAATCACTCTATTGACGGCGAGGTTGGTAGAGTCTTTAGCAATATATTCGTCTACGGCATGAAAAGTGCCAAACAAATTCATTTCCAGGTTGTACTCATGACATAAATCCACTAAAATTTCAGAGTCCATAGGATATTGTCCGAGAATCAACTTGCCCGTTTGTTTGAAATTTTCAGTATCTCCTAAGGCTTTATAGCTGTAAAATAACTGGTGGAGAGCATTGTGTGAGAGCTGTGAAGCCTGTAGAGTCTGTAAAGTGCTGATGCATTCTCTGTAGTTACCTCTTCGGTAATGACATTCGGCTACTTTCATCCTCAGCTCCGGCATGTCTTGTTGCTTGAGAGCCTGCGAATAACAGTCCAATGCTTGAAAGAGATTGAATGCCTTCATGCAGGAGTCACCTCGTTCTTCCCATGTTGTTTTTTGCGCTGTTATTGTGAGGCTGCACAGTAATGCTGCCAACACAAAGGAGAATTTTGTTTTCTTGTAGGTCATGATGGGGCTTATTATGTGAATTGACAAATGCTGACTTCTGTTATCAGACGGCTTCTTTGCTTATAGTTACTCTTTTTAAAAAAGGAGTCCGGACGGAAAACCGGACTCCTTGTCGTATTGTTGATTAATCTTCATCTTTAGTCTCAGCCTCATGCTCTGCAATAAGCTTGCTCTGGATGTCGTTGGGTACAAGTTCATAGCTGGAGAACTTGGTGGTGAAGCTGGCGCGGCCGCCAGTGAGCGAGCTCAGCGAGATGCTGTAGTTGCTCAGTTCCTTCAAGGGTATCTTGGCCTGTAGTTTCTGATAGCCAGCCTCGGAATCCATACCCATAATGAGGGCACGGCGTCCTTGCAGGTCGCTCATCACGTCGCCCATATAATCGGCAGGCACGTAAACCTCCAAGTCGTAGATGGGCTCAAGAATCTTCGGACCGGCCTGCTTGAAGGCATCAGAGAATGCATGACGGGCCGCAAGAGTGAAGGAAAGCTCATTGGAGTCAACCGGATGCATCTTGCCGTCGTAGACCACAACACGAACATCGCGTGCGTAGCTACCTGTCAGCGGACCGCGTTCCATGCAGTCCATCACACCTTTGAGGATGGCAGGCATAAAACGAAGGTCTATGGCACCACCCACGACAGAGTTGATAAACACGAGCTTTCCGCCCCATGGTAAATCGATTTCTTCTTTGCTCTTCAGGGTTACCTTGTATTCCTGGCCATTGAAATTGTAGCTTACCGGATCGGGCATTCCCTCAGCGAAAGGCTCTACAATGAGGTGGACTTCACCAAACTGACCGGCGCCGCCGCTCTGCTTCTTATGGCGGTATTCAGCCTTAGCTTTCTTCGTGATGGTTTCGCGATAGGGAATCTTCGGCTCCTCAAACACTACAGGGATCTTTTCGTTGTTCTCCATGCGCCATTTCAGTGTACGCAAATGGAACTCTCCTTGCCCGTGAACGATGGTCTGACGCAACTCCTTGCTCTGTTCCACCACCCATGTTGGGTCTTCTTGACGCATCTTCAGCAGCGCAGCCATCATCTTTTCGGTGTCGGCTGCGTTCACAGCCTTGATGGCGCGACTATATTTAGAGTGAGGATATTTGATAAAGTCAAAACGTTCTTCGGTACCTTTGCCGTTGAGGGTGTTGCCTGTTTTGACATCTTTTAATTTGACCGTACAGCCGATGTCGCCAGCATTGAGTTGATCTACAGGAATACGGTTGGCGCCTGCGCATACGAAAATCTGCGCTATGCGTTCTTTCGACCCGCGATCGGCATTGGTCAAATCATCGCCAGGCTTTACAGCCCCAGACATCACCTTGAAGTAGCACACCTCACCGATATGCGGCTCCATACTGGTTTTGAAGAAATAGAGAGATTCAGGGCCGTTGCTGTCGGCAGTCACTTCCTCGCCGCGTGTGTTGTGCAACTTAGGCATCTCGCTGACGAAGGGAACAACGTTGCCGAGGAATTCCATCAGTCGGCGCACCCCCATATCCTTGCCTGCGCAAACGCAGAACACGGGGAATATACTGCGTGTGACAAGTCCCTTTCGAATGCCTTCGCGCATTTCGTCCTCAGTGAGAGTTTCTTCTTCGAAGAATTTCTCCATCAATCCTTCATCGTTCTCTGCTGCTGCCTCCACGAGGGCTTTGTGAAGTTCCATGGCTTTGTCCATCTCCTCGGCGGGGATGTCTTCGACGGTGGGGACTCCGCCCTCGGGCTTCCAGCTGAATTTCTTCATGAGCAGTACATCTATGAGCGAGTGGAATCCTGGGCCAGTCTCAAGCGGGTATTGAATCTGTACGCACTTGCTGCCATAGATATCCTTCATGCTGTTGATGATGTTGTCAAAATCGCACTTTTCACTGTCGAGCTGATTAATAAGGAAAATGACCGGCTTTTTCAGTTTTTCGGTATAGCGAAAGTTGTTTTGCGTACCCACTTCCGGACCGTATTGGCCATTGATGAGGATGACAGCCTGGTCGGTGACATTGAGAGAAGTGATGGCGCCCCCAACGAAATCGTCGGATCCAGGGCAGTCTATAATGTTGAGTTTCTTGTTGTTCCATTCCACATGGAATACTGTTGGGAAGACAGAGTATCCATATTCCAACTCAACCGGGAAATAGTCGCTCACGGTGTTCTTTGCCTCCACGCTTCCGCGGCGCTTGATGATACCGGCTTCGTAAAGCATACTTTCGGCAAGTGTGGTCTTGCCGCTGCCCGCACTGCCGAGCAATGCGATGTTCTTAATTTCGTTTGTTTGATATACTTTCATATCAACAGGTTTTAAGAGTTAGTAAATATTCCTATTTAGGTGTCCGCAGACAATTTGTTGCTCCATCATTTTTATCGCCGTCTAAATTATTGAAATTTATTGAGATTGCCAAAAGAATTTATCAAAAAGGTGATAATTTTTAAAACTTATTAGTAATTTTGCCAAAGAATGACTGGTTTATACATACATATTCCTTTTTGTGCGAGCCGTTGTATTTACTGCGGCTTCTACTCAAGTGTAAGATCTGATTTGCAGGATCGATATATAGATTGCGTTTGTAAAGAGATGCGGATGCGGCGAAAAGAGCTGGACGGACATCTAGCTACAATCTATTTAGGCGGAGGTACCCCCAGTCAACTTTCCCGTCGTAACCTATTGAGGCTCTTTTCTTGTGTTGAAGATTGTTTTGGTAAAGATTTCTCTCAAGACATGGAGATCACCATGGAATGTAATCCTGATGATGTTCAGAAGGAGATGTTTGATGATTTACCCATCAACAGAGTGAGCATGGGCGTACAAACATTCTCTGATTCGCGTCTGCGTTTTCTTCATCGACGTCATTCTGCCTCAGAGGCACAACAAGCTGTACAACTCCTTCGAGACGCAGGCATAGGCAACGTCAGTGTCGACTTGATGTTTGGCTTTCCTGGGGAAACGCCGGAGGATTGGCAACGTGATATCGACGTTGCTTTAGGACTGCATGTAGAACATATTTCGGCTTATGGACTGATGTTTGAAGAAGGGACTCCGCTTTATCGCATGTTGGAGAGAGGGGAAGTGGAAGAAGCTGACGAAGAGACATGTCTTAAAATGTATAGTTTGCTTGTAGACAAATTGGAGGAGGCTGGGTATGAGCATTACGAAATAAGCAATTTCGCTCGGCCTGGTTTCCGCAGTCGCCACAATTCAAGTTATTGGAACAATACCCCATATATAGGATTGGGGGCTTCGGCTCATAGTTATGACCTTCGCACCAGAAGTTGGAACGTAGACAATCTTATGGTCTATATGGATTCCATAGAGAAAGGCATCCGTCCGGCAGAAAGTGAGAACATCGACAGTCGTACACATTATGACGACATCGTCATGACGGCATTGCGGACTTGTGAGGGATTGGATTTGGCTCTTCTTGATGAGCAACACCATCAATTAATTCTCAATTCTGCAGCTCCCTATATTAATAAAGGTATGTTGGAGATCAGAAATGGCTGGTTGAGACTGACTCGTAGTGGTATCGTCGTTTCCAATATGATTATGTCTGATCTGATGGATGTATGATTTGGCATCCGCTGTGTTTTGGATTATTGGCAAAGCCCGGCTTCCAAATTGTAAACCGGGCTTTGCTTGATATTAGAAGTAGATATTGTATTCATCCTCTTCGTTTGAGTTTTTCGTGTCTTCTCCTTGCTTGGGCTTAGGCTGTTGCTTGAGTTTTCCATTTTCGTCGAACATGCCGTAGGTGGTACGCAGAACGATAAACTCTGTACGTCGGTTGAGCTGATTGCTGATTTCTTGTTGGTCTTTCTTCAGTTTCTTTATGAAGTCTTCCGTTAAAGTGTCTCCTTCTTTCAGCCAAGGATATTTTTCGGTGAGTTTCTTTCTCACCACTTTTGGCTTTTTCTTTCCGTATCCGACAGGGGTCAGTCGGTCTGCGGCGATTCCATGTTCGATAAGATAGTGAACCACGGCTTCTGCCCGGCGCTGAGATAGTTTCTCGTTATAGGCGTCAGAGCCTTTATAGTCACAGTGAGCCGATAGCTCGATGGTGACATTGGGATTTTCGTTGAGAAGTTTGACGAGTTCGTCCAGAGCTTTCGTCGATTCGGGCCTCAGGGTAGCCTTGTCGAAATCGTAGAAGATGTTGTCGATGAGCACGGGGGCTGTTATGCTGGCCAGTGGGAATTGTAATACGTCCTCATGGCTTTCTTCCGTTTTTTTAATGGTGATTTCCTCCTTGTGGTTGAGGTAACCTTTACATGAGGCCATGATGAGATATGTGACTCCCGGACGAACAACTTTTGTGAATGAGCCATCGCTCTTGACGGATAGTTTCTCGTTGGTTCCGTCGTTGCCAATGAGTTGCACTTGTGCCTCTGGAAGTTCGTAGCCATCGATCTCATAAACCCATCCTTTTATCGTGTTGACGATTTCTGGATTCTCAAACGAATATATATGATCCCATCCACGTCCGTCGCCACGATTGCTGGAGAAGAAACCGCGATTATAGGGGCCTTCGAAGGTCATTCCGAAGTCGTCGCCGCTGGAATTAAGCGGGTAGCCGGGGTGGAAGAGCTTATATTTGCCATCAGATCCCACCGTGGCAATATAGATATCGAGTCCGCCCATTCCGGGGTGCCCGTCGGAAGAGAAATAAAAGTCTCCGTTCGGGCGGAAAGTAGGAAAGCATTCGTTGCCGGCAGTGTTGATAGGCTCTCCAAGGTTCTCTACACCTCCGAATCCCGAGGGGGTGATGCGAACGCGCCAAATATCAAGTCCGCCCTTTCCACCCGGCATGTCGCTGGTGAAGTAGAGCCACAGCCCATCGGGTGAGATGGCGGGATGGGCGAAGTTGGACAGAGTGTCGGCTGTAAGTTTCACTTCGGAAGCTTTGCCCCACGCTGCGTCGGAACGGCTGGATTTCACAATGGTCGCATAGCGTGGAAAAGTGGGGTCGGTGGTGCATTGGGTGAGATACATCTCTCGCCCGTCTGTGGAAAAACAACAAGCTCCCTCATCGTTATTCGTATTTAAGCCGCCCGTAACAACTTCCGGTTTAGACCATTTCCCCGCGTCATCCTTTTGAGAGAGGAATATGTCGCCGGGTTTTGTACCCGTGATTCCACTGATCTCATCCCCCATGGCTTCGTTGCGGGTGGAAGTGAAGTATAGTTGATCATAGTTGTCGCCAAAGAGCATGGGACAATACTCTGCACGCCTGGAATTGAAAACATCCATGCGCTTTACCGTATAGCGGCTACCGCTTTTCTTCCATTGTTGGGCACGTTGAGCCGAGACCAATGCATCGCTGGTGAGTGGGTCGTCGGGTTGTTCTCTGTGCAAGTCGGTAAGCACCTTCTCCGCGGCGGGATATGCTCCGCTCTTGAGCAGTAGACGGGCGTAAGACAAACTGTCCTGCAAGGTAGCCCTCTTGTATCGTATCGCATTGGAATATGCAGCAATAGCTTTCTCTGTCTGAAGGCTTTTCGTATAGCAATAGGCCATCTTCAGGGCAATGTCGCCTCGTCTGTCCCGTTCCTTGGGCTGGGTCATTCTATAGGCTTGCTTGAATTCATTGCCGGCATCGAAATATTCGCCCAAAACAAGGTATTTCTCACCTTTTCTCAGATGCTTGTCAACACCGCAACTGATGAGTGTGAGAATAAAAATGGGAATCAGAAAAATTGGTAGAAAGCGGACGATCAACTTTCTCTCGTGACTGAACTTATGTCGTATTTGCTCTTTCTTTTTCATACGTTGAAATAACGCAAACTGATAAAAAATATTGCAAGCGGTCATCTTCAATCCATTTTTCTTTAATTCAAGTTCCTCAAGTCGCTAACTTGTATCTCTGAGTTGGTAATAGTTTTATTTAATCGTTAGGCTTGTGAGCGCGAATCATAAGCTTCGAAGATAAGGTGAGGCCTCCGCCTTTACCCTTCTCTTGTTCTGTTATGTTTTTGCTTACGCAGCGGCTGTATCAACCATAAACGTGACTAAGCCGCACATGTATCAACCAAATATAAAAGTAATGTTTAACCGGGTCAACCAACATTAAAAATAAGGCTTAAAGTAGTCAACCAAAAGCGTTAAACTACACTGTGCTACAGGTAAACTACAGTGTGGCGGTAGCCATCCAACAATACGGCAGTTGCCACACAACAACGTGTCAGTGGGCGCGAAAGAGGCTTAAACAAAGAATTGGCAAGTCAAGTTTCACAATCCATCAACTTGCGGAACTTGCATTCTTTAATAATCCTCTCATGTACTTCAACTGTCTTTAGAAACAGTCAGATAATCGAAAGAACTCACCCGCATGGCGAGAACAGTAAGCAACAAAACAAGGGTGGAAAATGAACTAAACGGAAAAAGGCTTTGGAATTCGGATAATTTCAATTATCTTTGCACATGTAAATAATGACCATACAAAGCAATAACAAAAATGAGTTTTATTTCAAAACTGTTCAATAAAAAAGCAGACGAACAAAAAACGGGCGGCATGGAAGACTACATGACGCTAATTAGAGTTTATTTCCAAGCTGTGCTTGCAGCCAACCTCGGAATTACGAATCTGGCCATGCTGCCTGATCTGCGTACGTTTAAAACGACCTTGCATGTACCCACGGTAAACAATAAATTGGGAGTAGGAGAGAAGAATCATTGTAAGAAGATGATGAAAGATATCTACAAGACCGACGACTCCTTTTTTAAAGAGATCGACCAAAGCATTCGAAAGGGATGCCGTCGCTTGCAAGACATGCAACCCTATATGATTCAATTCCAAGGCTTCACTCAGGATTTGATGATGCTTATCGGAAACTTGATGAAATATAAATTACGAGTGCCCTCATTTTTCCGGAAAACCATCTATAGTCTTACAGAACAGACCGTGGAGGACATTTTCCTGAAAAACGATTTCAAAGATCCTTCGGTGGTTAGAACGGTGATGGAGGTGAGAAAATATAATCACCGTCTTGGTTTTTCACAGAAATGGGTAACGGATTTTGTCTACCAAGTAGTTATGCTGGCTAAGAAAGAACCTAAGCCAAAAGATGAAGATGTGAAGAAATAACGCCGCTAACTGAAGAAAAACTTTAAAATATTTGGTTATTTATTAGATTTGCGTTAAATTTGTGGGCAAATTAAACTGCTAATGGATGCGAAGGAAAAGACTCTTGCAACATTTTCTGCTCGCGTGAGGCAACTTCTTTTTCAATATCAGGAATTGAAGAAGGAGAACAATGAGCTGTATGCCATGGTTGATGAGCGCGACAAGAAGATAAAACTGCTTGAGAGTCAAGTAGCACAAAAGCAGGCTGAGTATAATTCCCTGAAAACAGCCAAGATGCTTGAAATCACTGACGGCGATCTTGATGGCGCTAAAAAACAGGTAGCGAAGTTGATCAGGGAAGTGAATAAGTGTATAACGTTGCTGAGCGAATAAAAGCAATGGTTGAGACTAACAAGGCAAAACAACATATCTCACTGCACGTTTACGACACCACTCTTTCGGTCTACTGCGAGCCCGAAAAAGAGGCGTTGTACCGTAAGGCAGCTAAAAGAATCACAGAAATTGTGAATCAGTATGCTCAAATTTTCAAGGGAAGAAAGAGTGATAAGGATATTTTGTATATGTCTTTAATTGACATAGCGTTGCGTTACGAGATGGAATTGGATCGGAACGACACACAGCCTTTTGAGACGTTGCTTTCTCAACTCACGACGGAAATTGAAGAAGAGTTGAAAAAATAACAAATGTATTATTACGATTTATGATAGGTACAATAATTGCTGCTGTCATCGCCCTGCTTGTGGGTTTCGGTGGCGGCTATGCTATTTTCCGATATATTGCTACCGGGAAATATAAAAGCATATTAGAAACAGCTGCGAAGGACGCTGAAGTCATCAAGGAAAAGAAACTCTTGGAGGTGAAGGAGAAATTCATCAACAAGAAGAGTGAGCTGGAGAAAGAAGTGCAGCAACGCAACCAGAAGATCCAGCAAAGCGAGAACAGACTCAAACAGCGTGAGATTTCTCTCAATCAGCGACAGGAAGAATTGAGCCGCCGTCGACAAGAGGCCGACCAAATGCAGCAACATATCGACAGCGAGAAGAAGCTCATCACTGCCAAGCAGGCTGAACTGGACAAAATGCAAGAACAAGAGCGGTTGAAGCTGGAAGAATTATCAGGCCTCAGTGCTGAGGAAGCAAAAAACCGCCTCGTGGAGAGCATGAAGGATCAGGCAAAGCTCGATGCGGCAAGTTATGTGAATGAGATCATCGATGAGGCCAAACTTAATGCGAACATGCAGGCTAAGAAAATCGTCATTCAGACCATCCAGCGTGTTGCTACAGAAACGGCCATAGAAAATTCTGTGAGTGTATTCCACATTGACAACGACGAGGTTAAAGGTCGCATCATTGGTCGTGAAGGTCGCAATATCCGCGCTTTGGAAGCCGCTACGGGGGTTGAAATTGTCGTCGACGATACACCCGAGGCCATTGTGATCTCAGCTTTCGATCCCATTCGCCGTGAGGTCTGCCGCCTGGCTTTGCACCAACTCGTGGCCGATGGCAGAATTCATCCGGCCCGTATTGAAGAGGTTGTTGCCAAAGTCAAGAAGCAATTGGAAAACGAGATTATTGAGACGGGACGTCGTACTGCCATCGACTTGGGTATTCATGGTTTACACCCTGAGCTGATTCGCATTATCGGTAAGATGAAATATCGGTCATCTTATGGTCAGAATCTTCTGCAGCATGCTCGCGAGACAGCCAACCTCTGTGCGGTCATGGCCGCCGAGTTGGGATTGAATCCTAAGAAGGCAAAGCGTGCAGGTCTGCTCCACGATATCGGTAAAGTTCCCGATGAGGAAAGTGAACTTCCCCACGCCCTCTATGGAGCCAAGATAGCCGAGAAATATAAGGAAAAACCGGATATTGTCAATGCCATTGCGGCCCATCATGACGAGGTAGAGATGCAGACGCTGCTTGCGCCTATTGTGCAGGTTTGTGATGCAATCTCGGGTGCACGCCCTGGCGCACGTCGCGAGATCGTTGAGGCTTATATCAAGCGCTTGAACGATTTGGAGGCCATTGCCATGAGCTATCCTGGTGTTACAAAGACTTATGCCATTCAAGCGGGCCGCGAATTGCGCGTGATTGTCGGTGCCGACAAGATGAGTGACGACGACAGCTCTAAGCTTAGCAACGAAATCGCTACCAAGATTCAGAACGAGATGACCTATCCTGGGCAGGTGAAAATCACCGTGATCCGTGAGACTCGTTCTGTGGCTTACGCTAAGTAATGTCATGCCATACGACGCTGATTTTGAAAAACTGTGGAGCAGCAAGCCATTCAGGGATTGGATGGCTGCTGCTCCTTTGCGTTTCCAGGCTGAGTTGAAACGTAGTAAAGGGATGAATACAGCAGGCGACTGGTTATCATTGGTGCCGATAGCATTGGTCGTTGTCTATATGGACCGCATCCCGGTCAACAATGAGATACTGCGTTATCTTATTGCCGCAGTGCTAATTTTTGTATGGTTTGTAATATGGGAGATGATTAAGCCTTATATCACAAACAAGCGTTCTGAAGCCGAAATTCTAAAGGATGTCAAGGCGTATTTCTATCAGGAATGGAAAGCCGGCAGGCTTTGAATGACGTTTTTTTTGTCCTTTGGAAGGCCCTTTATTTGGCTATCAGACGATCTTTCTGAATTTTTAACAGCATTTTTTTTCGAGTGTAGATGTCATTTTGTGCGGATAACGTAGTTTTTTTGCGCATTTGACATTTCGTGGCGAAGGGCTCACAATTTCGTGGCGGCCACGAAACTTTTGGGTGGCTGATTTTTTTGAGAACTTTTCCTTCACGAATTATTTTTATGTTTTTTATAAAAAATATGAAGTTTTTCTTTTTATAATAATATTTTTTATTTATTTTTGTAGCTGAATAAACGTCATTTCTCTCTAAAATAAATTAAAAGCTTCCTTAAAAGGACTTTTGGGAGGATTTCATGGCTTAACATTAACAAAACTATTTCTTTAACTAAACCATTTCGCTTATGAAAAAGCTAACCTGTATCACAGCCTTTTTGGCGTTGTTTGCATGCAGCGTTTCAGCGCAAAAGTATTGGGTGGATGGGACAACGTCCGATTATTACGGTAATCCCCTCAACAAGAGTTTTGCCCTGAACGTAGAAATCAATGGCGACCAGGCTACGATTTCTGATTGGAACAACTATTTACGCGCAAGCAACGTTACTCCTGTCGACACTTTCCCCGATAAAGTGACAGGAACCTATGATGCCGCCGCGCGCCGCATCACCATCCAAACCCCGCAGATGAACTATGGCGACTCTGTTTCGTCGCAATATTGTTTTATTGGCGCAGCCAGTCAATGGGGGAGTACTCAATACTACATTCTTGAATCTGTAACTTACTACAGCCAATACAGCTTTGATCGCCATGACCAGTTGTCGTTTGTCATCTCTGAGGATGGCAACACCATCACTCCCGAGCAGAACCCCGTGATCACTCAGATAGGCTCTTACAACGGCACCTACTATTATAATACGCGTGAATACTATACGGGATTCACGATGGCCAAGATGCCCGAAGGCTATAAGTTTAGTGCAGATCCAACGTCATTCGATTTGACGTCTGAACCCATGAAGCCTAACCAAAAGGTTACCAAGAGTTTCCAATTGATCAACAAAGGGCAGGGTGACGGACACTTTACTGTGACCACATCTGATCCTCAGCTCAGCGTTTTGTCGGCAACCGATTCTACCTTGAGCGGTGGTCAGAGCTGCAACATTAGCTTCCGCTTTATGCCAACAGAGCCCAACGATAGCTATTCCGGCTATGTCTATGTCACCGACGACGGAGGCAACAAGATTCCGGTGAGTGTCACGGCCAAAGTTGATCCGGGGCAGCCCTTTAGCAAGGTGGTTGATCGTGGCAACATCCTTATCTCTGAGCCTAACACTGGCAAATCCTTCGTCGTTGATTCCACCACTTATGGTAAATATGTCATCGTACCTGAATATCAGACCAACATGGGCTATTCTGTCTATCTCAATTTCAATGTACCTGAAGGCAAGCTTGGCACATTGTCTTGGTTGGGCGAGTGCAAGGGTGTTGACGCCAGCGTACAGTTCCGCACAGATGTTTGGGATAACGAGCATGGTGGCTTTACCTATTACCTCAATAAGAATGTGCGCCCCGATACTGTGGTCAATGACCTCTCCGGCAATCAGGTGTTCGGACCTGGTGAATATAATCTTCTTCTTCAGTCATCTCTCTGGGGCTTGGCAGATGAGTACTATATGTGGTTCTCCAACTTCGCTTTGGATTTGACCGATATCACTCCCGACGCAGCCTCTCTCGATACCAAGGAGCTTGACTTCGGAACGGCCTACTCCGGCTATTATCCCACAATGCTCTCAGCTCAGGCCAGTCTGACCAACATGGGCAGCAATCCTTTGAAAGTCACAGGCTTCTCAAGCGATAACCCTGAGTTTGGTGGCATTCTCACCGATTCTGCCGCAACTCTCTTGAACCATCTGCCTGTAGATCTCTTCTTTAATGGTAAGGGTGCCGGCGATCACAAGGCCAACCTCACCATCCATACAACAGCGGGTGATTTTGTTGCCGCAGTCGTGGCTCATCTCGACACGCTTGAAACCGATTTTACTCCTATTGTGAATACGGGCGACCTGCATTTTAACACATCCTATGCGCATCCGTTCTTGGTAGAAACCGCAACGGATAAGCCCTATGCCTTCAACTCCACACACGGACAGAGCGCTTACGGCAATGAGCAGTCTTGGCTCGACGTGGAGTTCGACGTTCCGCAGGGACAGACGGGTGTCCTCTCCTTCGACGCCTACAACAGCTCCGCAAAGGGATATGACTGGAATAAACAAGACTCCGTCTTTGCTGACGGCACCCGCATCTTCATCGACGACTCTTTGGCCGCTGAATACAGTGGTCAGTGCGATGCCAGCTCTTCCCTGTTGGATCCTTCCTTGCTGAAGTTTGGCTATGGCCACCACGTTGTACGCTTCCTCTATGTGAAGAGCAGCTGGGAGCAGAAGGGCGACGACATGGTCAAGCTCAGCAATCTCGGTCTTACTGTTGCCGTTGACAAGGCAGACTCTGCATGGGTAGAAACAGATAAGGTTCTGTTCACCAAGCCTACATTGCTGCGTACCAGTACCTCTTCGCTGACAGTTCGTAATCTTGGCAGTAATCCTCTTACCATTACATCGATAGAAGGTAAGGCTGCAGGTATCTTTAAAGCATCATTCCCCACAGAGGCCGCTGCCACGCTCCAGGATCTGAAGGTAAAGGTTGTCTTTGCTCCTGCTGAAGTGAAGGCCTACAAGGATACTCTTGTTATCCACACTTCTGCCGGTGACCTTCAGGTGGTTTGTGAATGTGAGGCCGATGATCTCTACTATGACGATCATGCTCTTGAGGCCGACAAGGTGGAGGCTCTTCTCAGCGACGGTTTTGAGAATGGCGTTGATGCCAACTGGCAATTGCTCAACGATGCAGATGGTAAGGGCTTCGTCTTGACCAGTACTACCGAGGGTTACGCCGATGAGACTTATCAGGACGCTGAAGCGATGGTAAGTTATGAAGGCGACGGAACACTTGTCACTCGTAGCATTGAAATTCCTGTTGAGGGTCAGACCTTCCTTGATTTCTATTGTTACGGCAATCAGGCAAAGGGCTTGGTCTCCTGTGGTGAAGGTGACGACGTTTCTACCTACGACCAGATCTTGGTTGATGATTTGTTGGCCGAGAGTTGGCACAACAAGACGGTAGACCTCACCCCATATGCTGGTAAGACCGTACGTCTGGCTTGGAAGCGTGATGGCGCTGGTAGTTTGCTGCTTGACAATGTCCTGGTTTACCACTATGATGGCGTGCTCAACGGAGTCAGCGATCTGAACAGTGGTCGCAATATGGGCCAGCCTTCAAGCATCGAGTACTACTCTGTAAATGGTACCCGTCAGAACGGGCTCCAGAGTGGTGTGAACATTGTTAAGTACCATTACGCAGATGGAACAACCGTTTCACGCAAGGTGATTAGACAGTAATCTTGCTTTGAAATTACAGAAAACGCCGTTCAAGTTTTAGTTCTTGAACGGCGTTTTTGACTATTTTATAGAGGGCTCAGGTGGCCTTCTCGTCATTCATCCATCCAGCCAAGATTGTCTTGAAAATTTTCTATAAGAAGGAAAATGTTAATCAACAAAACGGCAGTAAATAGTTTTGTGTTGTCGGTGAGCGCAAGTAGTCTCTCTTTTGCATTGGAAAAACAATGTTGTAAGATTCCACCGAGCAGCTGCATCATCTTTTTAATGCAATGACCGGTAATGAGATACCCCCACCCCCAAAAAAGCATATGAACAGAGTGGTCCATGCATTGTAGATGATCGACAGCCGTTTCCTCTTCGGTTATTTCTGCATCACCCTTCCACTGAAGCAGTCGTCTGGAATCTCTGGGTTATTCTTGTAGAAGAAATTTTGTATGATTCTTTCGTTCTCGTTATTCATAGCCATTCTGTTTTAGATACTCTTGAAGTTGGTCTTGAAGTGTCATGTCAGTTTGGTCGCTTGTAGCCGAGAGGCCTGAATCGTGTCGATGGTGAGTGTGTCGTCGGAAGTAGTGTCGGAGTAGGCGGCTATTCCTTCGTCGTCATTGTTGGCGACGGTATCGCTAACTGTTTCTGTTTGTTTCGGAGTCTTGTCTTGCTGTCAGAATTGTGCAGGGGCAAAAAGCGTTAAAGCTAAAATGATTGTCAGAATTGTTTGCTTCATATCGTTTTGTGATTATATTTCTGCTGGTTATACGAAAGAATGGTTCTTGAAGTTGCAAAGAAACAAAAAATAAATTATATTTGCACCCAGAAAAGGAAAAATACAATCCGACAAAGATTTTTATAATATGCATTTGCCAATAGACTTTGTTTCAGATATCCGTAGTTTGATGGGCGAGCAACGCTTTTCTATTTTTGCAGAAGCGTTGGATCAGGTCGCACCAGTCTCCATCCGTCTGAACCCATTGAAAACCGATGGCATGCGAATCGTCCCCCAGATGCATTCGCGGAGAGTGGGTTGGTGTGATGAAGGATGGTATCTCAATGAGCGGCCGCAATTCACTTTTGATCCATTGTTCCATGCTGGAGGTTACTACGTTCAGGAAGCCGCAAGCATGTTTTTATCGCATGTGTTGCACACTTTCGTCAAAGAACCCGTCAGCATGCTTGATCTCTGTGCAGCACCTGGGGGGAAGACTACTTGTGCATTCTCTGCTTTGCCACCGGGGAGCCGTCTGATGAGTAATGAGCCCCTTCGTCCACGCGCTCAGGTATTGAAAGAAAATGTCATCAAGTTTGGGTCTCCCGATATTGTTGTAACCAATAATTTTGCCACCGATTATGCCCGTACACCTTTGATGTTTGACGTCATCTTGACTGATGTGCCCTGTTCGGGTGAAGGAATGTTTCGTAAGGATGAACAATCCATAGGAGAGTGGAGTAGACAGAACGTTTTTAAATGTCAACATTTGCAACGCCAGATACTCACAGACATTTGGCCTTGCCTGCGCCCCGGTGGTTTACTTATCTATTCCACTTGTACTTTCAACCGGCAGGAAGATGAAGACAATGTTGAATGGATTTGCAATGAGTTTGGTGCCGTACCTTTAGAGATTCCTGTTGAAACTGAATGGCACGTGACTGGTCCCCTGGTGGGGGCGTTGCCTGTATGCCGTTTCATTCCTGGTATTTCCTGCGGTGAAGGACTTTTCATGGCTGCTCTTCGTAAGCCTGGTGTTTTGAATCCTAATCCACAGCTCACTGCTACAGCGATGAAATCCCTTCGGATCTTGTGTCATGGTGTTGAGCCTGATCGGTTGAAGGGAAAGAAACAAATCCCAGACATTACGAAAGTGCTGATGGTAGGCAGACATGAGTTTATGCCAAAGGTTGAATTGGATTATGCCGATGCCATTGCCTATCTGCGTCATGACACGATTCAGCTGCCATCAGACACTCCACGAGGCTATGTAGCTGTTTCTTATAAGGGATTGAGGCTCGGCTTGGTAAACAATATAGGGAACAGGGCCAACAATCTGTATCCCCAGGAATGGCGAATAAAGAGTACCCACGTACCGGAACCTTTTGATGTATTGGAATTATGCTGATCACTGTTATAGCCGCCGTGGCCAAAAATCGCGCTATTGGCTATCGTAACAAATTACTGTATCATATCCCTGAGGACTTGGCCCACTTTAAGCGTATCACTTTGGGGCATAGTGTCATCATGGGTATCCATACGTACTATTCTTTACCCAAAGGTGCGCTTCCTCAGCGGCGTAATATTGTGCTGACCTCTGCCAGAAAATCTTTGCCGGGGTGTGAGGTGTGTCATTCTTTACAAGAGGCATTAAAGTTGTGCATTGGGGAAGATGAAGTATTTGTAATTGGCGGTGAGTCTGTCTATCGTCAGGCTATGCCTTTGGCCCATCGGCTTCGATTGACCGTCATTGACGATACCCCTTTACTGTCTGATGCTTTTTTCCCACCTTATGCCGACTGGAAAGTCGTTGATGAGGAAAAGCACGACGGGTTCACTTTCTTATTGCTTGAGCGATAATCTCCTGTTCCTTATCTTTGTCATTTCCAACAGGAAACCTGCAAACATCTTCAAAATACTCATGGTTGTCTTATGTGTTTAAAATCCTTTTCTGACAACACTTCAAAAAGCTTTTGTGAAAAAAAACAACAGGAAAAATATGCACTTGAGTAATCTTTCCTGCTGTTCTTATACAAGATTCGAGTTAATCTTTTTCTTCTGTTTCGTCCACGTCATCGTCAACCACGTCATCGTCGATTGGGAGCTGGCGATTGATAACTGCGTTGAACGAAACGATCGTCTCACTCCGTGAAAGTCCTAACGGCTGAAGTTTATCATGGATGATGTTGAGCAGATGATGATTGTTCTTTGCGAAGATTTTGATAAACATGTCAAACCCACCCGTAGTATAGTGGCATTCAACAACTTCTGGAATTCTCCGCAATTCTTCAACCACCTCATCAAACTTCGACGGGTCTTTTAGGTAGAGACCAATGTAAGCGCATGTTTCGTATCCTATTTTTTCTGGGTTTACAATAAATTGTGAACCTTTAAGAATACCTAAAGCAGTAAGTCTTTGAATCCTTTGGTGTATGGCAGCACCACTGACGTTGCAAGCTCTTGCCACTTCCAAAAATGGAATTCTTGCATCTGATGCTATTAAGGAAAGAATCTTTTTGTCTAATGAGTCTAAATTATGACGTGCCATGTTGTCGTTAATTAATTTCGTACAAAGTTACGCTTTTTTTAGTAATATTGCAAATGAAATGGGCAAAAGATTGTGAAACTAAAGCTAATTAGTAAAAAGATGAATGTTAAATCTAATTTTTTGTTTCTGTTGCTGAATAAGAGATGCGGAGGGTCTTTGCGCGTCTCAAGGCTTGTTTTACATCAGCGATGATTCCCATGGGCGTCCGGCGGTCGGCCTTGATGGACACCGTCATCTTGTCTACATCATCTGGAGACATGCTGCTACGTTCTGCTGCCATATAGTCCTCTATTTCGCCAGGCTTTACGTATTTGTCGTTAAGTTGGACCTGGCTCTTTTGCGACAGAACTTTTCCTTCAGGAGACTCTGGACGCCCTATGTAAATATAGCTGATTGTAGATTTTTTGGTTAGGCGCGTAAGTTCCGTGCCTTGTGGGACTTGATATTTCACCATTACGTTTTGCTTTTTCATGTGAGTTACAATCATAAAGAAAAACAACACGGTAAAGATAAGATCAGGCAGGGCTGCGGTATTGAGCCCTGGCACCTTATGGTGCCGGTGAGAAAAATTGAATCTGCTCATTGAGTGGCTCCTTTCTGTTCTGTTCCGTTATATTGTTCTGCAATACGCTGTGGGCAGACTTCGTCGATGGCTGCACGTTCTTTTGCAGAAAGTCGGGCGTAAGACGTGTGATATCGCTTTAGGGCAGTTTGCTCTCTCCATTGGTTATAAGCGGCGACAATTTCGTTTTGCAGATGAAAATAAACGTCATAACTGGCGTGAGAATCACAGTTGACAGATATAAGGTGTCGCTGACCAACGCGTTCAACCAACTGTAATATTTCTTTTCTGACTGATTTCATTGGAGCCGTACGCCCATTGATGCTCAGCTGGTTGGAAGCAGAAATTTTTAGTTCAAGCATAAGATTCTTGTTGATTTCCGTTTCCTGTTGTATGGTTTTATCCTCTGCAGGGGGCAACTGTCGGGTTAATCCCTTGTCAGTATCCATGGAGGTGGTGACAAGGAAAAAAATGAGTAGCATGAAAGAAATATCCGCCGTGGACGTCGTATTCAGTTGGGGAACATTATGCTTGCGTTGCAAAATCATCCTTTCCCTCCTTTCTGTGTAGTTTGCGGTTGCGCCAGCCACAAAAGATCACAGCTGCACCCGCCATGATGATCATGGCTATGGAAGTGTTGACAAACATGTCGCTGATGCGCAGCCAAAAGGTATCACTGTAGACTGTACCGTTGATGTGCATGGGTTTTGTTGAGGCGAATACGAGGGTCAGAGTCAATAAAGCCAATGTGCCAATGATTACGCCGTAAGATATCTTTTTTATAGGTATCCCATTCTCTATGCGTTGAGCCTTGCCGCGCTTTTTCAGTGTGGAAGCTATACTCCAAACAGTAGTGGCTAAAGTGGTGATCAACATGATCCACATCAGAACGATGAGTGTAGAAGTCAAGAGAGGGTCGTTGAAATTGGGATCATCTATGTATGGACGATTATAGCCAATTGTCCAGAATAGAATGAAGACAAGTATAGAAACTCCTACCATCGCGTATAGAATGGTTTGAGATATACGTTCGGTAGCCCAATGTTTTATGTCCCTTATTTTCATTTTGCCTCCTTGTATTTCGTAATGCTGTCAAGCAAGGAGATGGCTGATTCTTCCATCTGACTTGTCAGATGCTCTATTTTAGCGAGAATGTAGTTGTAGAACAGTTGCAAGGTGACTGCGACAATAATGCCGAAGATGGTTGTGATAAGGGCCACCTTCATGCCTGCTGCAACAATTGTCGGGCTGATGTCGCCGGCACTCTGAATCTGATCGAAGGCCATTACCATTCCAATGACAGTGCCTAAGAATCCAAGAGAAGGCGCCATGGCTATGAAGAGCGTAATCCAAGAGCATCCTTTTTCGAGATTGGCACTCTGTACCGAACCGTAGTTTTGTACGCTGCGTTCGATGTCATCAATACTCTCATTGATACGGAGAAGGCCTTGATAACATATGCTTGCCACTGGTCCGCGGGTTGTTCTGCATTGAGTTTTTGCCCCTTCAATGTCGCCTGACGAAATTTTGGCTGCCAAATCGGCCATAAACTTCTTCGCATTGATTTGGGATAGACTCAAATAGACGATGCGTTCGATGCAGAATGCCAATCCGAGCACTAAAGCCAATGCTACAAGCGACATGAATCCGGCATTACCTTCAATAAACTTTGTTTTGAGCGATTGGTGGAATCCTTCACTTTCAGTGTAGTCACCTGTTTCTGTACTGTCGTTAGACACCTCGTTGAGCACAGCCTCATCGTCATTCTCGTCCATCGAGTCGGTGTTTGATGCTGAAGCTGAATCCTTGCTTGTGGCACCTATAGTTGATGTGGTTGTGTCGGATTTTGAAGTTTGAGCCATTGATATGGTGAAGGAAAAGATAAGCATCACCATTATTGCAAGAGTCGCAATTTTATTTTTCATTTTCTTTTGCTAATACTGTTTGGTTTCTCTTTTATTATTCATCTTGTGAATAGAGTGGCACAAAAGTAGCTAAAATTCGAAAAACCGCAAAATAAAAAGTGTGAAATAATGTAGGTATGCGGAAATCAGAATCTGTTAATCATATCGGCAATATATTCTACCTCATTATCAGAAAGTGCAGGATTGCAAGGGAGGCTCAGCTCGGTTGCTGAAAGATGTTCAGTGATGGGAAGCGAAATTTCCCTCCAGCTCTTGTAACATTCCTGTTTGTGAGGAGGAATGGGATAATGAATGTTGGTGCCAATCCCTTTCTCTGTAAGGTAGTCTTTTAATTCATCACGCTTTTCACAGAATGCAGGAAGAATATGATAGACGTTATCCCGAGAGTCATCAGTCGTAAAATTCACACAATCGTTGTGAATGTTTGCCTGCAACCAGTGTGCGATGGCCTTTCTGCGATTGTTTTCCTCATCAAGATATTTCAGTTTAGCTGTTAAAACCGCTGCTTGAATTTCGTCTATACGGGAGTTGCGGCCAACAGCAGCGAAAACGTACTTTTGTGATGAGCCGTAATTACCAAGCATACGTATGGCTTGGGCTAATTCCTCATCGTTTGTCGTTACCGCGCCAGCATCTCCTAATGCTCCCAGATTCTTGCCGGGATAAAAGCTGTGGGCAGCTGCATCGCCCAAACTACCCGTCAGTTGATGGTTGAAGGTACATCCGTGGGCCTGGGCATTGTCTTCCAGCAAGAGAAGATGATGTTTTCGGCAGATGTCTCCAATTTTCTCCGTATAGGCGCACCGGCCGTAGAGATGAACGATCAGAATGGCTTTGGTTCGCCCAGTAATGGCTTCTTCAATCAAGCTATCGTCTATTTCCAATGTATTTGGGTCTGGTTCTATCAGCCGCGGTGTAAGGCCGTTTTCGGTAATGGCTGAGATTGTGGCAATAAAAGTATTGGCGGGCACAATGATCTCGTCACCCTGATGTAGTCGTCCGAGAAGGAGATAGGCACGCAACATGAGCCAAAGCGCGTCGTAGCCATTGCCGCAAGCCACGCAATGCCTGTTACCTATAAAATGCGCGTAGTTGTTCTCGAAATCCTGTGTAGCTGCCCCACGAAGGTACCAACCGCTTTCTGTGATCCGTCTTACGGCTTCAAGAATTTCTTCACCATGTAAGGCCGTAATTTTCTTAAGTGAAAGGTATTCTATCTTCATAAATCGTATTCGTAAGTATCATAACACACGCCTCGTCCACCAAAACCCTCTTTCTGAAAAATCAAGTTGTTGTTGAGGTATGTCCCTGCCTCTTCTGTCGACTTGCCGAAATCAAAGATACATCGGTCGGCATATACATCATTGATGATGTGGTCGAAAAGCAAATCAAGTGCTCCCTCGCTTTTCCCTTCAGGAGAAGCTGAAATATACTGCGTGTGAACAACTTGTCCTGTATCAAAGATGATGGTGCCTCCGACAGGTTTCTCCTCCTTATACGCCATAAAGAGCTTGATCTTGTCGGGGAAGCGTGAGTAAAGCAACTCCAACTCTTTAAGACTGTGTACTGGAGGTGTGTGGTACTTCGTCTCAAGATTCTTGTCAAGTATATGCCAAAATGTGCTGATGTCGTTGCTCTCTTTACAACTGACAGCCATGCGCTTGGCTTTGCGAATGCCAGAACGGCGTGATTCTTCAAACTTCAGACGATTGGAAAGGATGATGGTCGAGGAAATCTCGCGTACAGACAGTCGGGCTTTGCAGACATGGACGAGTGCGTAGAGATCTTCTTCGGCAGGTATGTGGTGGTAGATCCAAGGGATGGCCTTGTAGATAACGTGCCTGATGCCTTTGGAATAAAGCCATTCGTTGAGCGTTTGAAAGATATCCTTAACGTCTGCCGTCTTGATTCGGTCGTCGGTGAGCAGTCCTCCATAAGTCAATCCTTGATGGGAGAAGAGAATGTCGCCCCTTCTGTTGGCAGGGAGGACTGCGCATATACGGCCTTTGCGACGGAACATGAGGGAGCAGTCTGAGAAACGATCGCTGTGGTAGTCCATGTATCCCCTGTTGAAAAGGAAAGTACCCTGCCGCGAATGCTCTACAAAACTGTTCCACAGGCAAGCCTCAGAAGGTGAGTAAGGGATCACTTCAAACATTTCAAATACTCCAGATAAGACGGATATTCTCTTATGTAATCTTCTTCCTTATATATGTCGCTTGCCAAGCAAAGACATACTGCTCCACTGGAAAAATCATCCAACGTGCGCCATATTCCGGGGCGAATGAATAGTGCTTGCCAAGGATGGTTGAGGAGAAACCTTTCCTTTAGTTTTCCGTTGTCCAAAGTCACGGTAAATGATCCGCTGGTAGCAATAAGCAGTTGGGAGAGTGTCTTGTGGGCGTGTCCGCCACGGCTTTCGCCTGCTGGCACATCATATACCCAGTAGGCTCGTTTGATGCTAAAAGGCACATCCTTCAACTGCTCTGCTACGGTGAGATTACCTCTTGGATCATGAATTTTTTGCAGATTGATGATCTTTCCTAACTCCATGCTATTTTTTCATATAGGGATCGGTTCCCAAGACCGTTTTTGCCAGTCGCTTAGCCTTGTTGCGCAAGGCATCCATGTCGCAGTTCACGTTATCGTAGCACAGTACAACTCCCATTCTTCTACCTACATGGGCAATGGGTTTGTTGAAGATGCGGACACGGCTGCGGTCCGCATTGCAAACATCCGTCAGGTTGTAGTCGAGCGGATCATTACTCTCCACTGGCGACAATACGACAGCAGAAGCACCAGCGTGTTCAAGGTGAATAGCAGGTATTGGCAGCCCCATAACGGCGCGGAAATGAAGCTCAAATTCATTGAGGTTGGTTGAATGGCTTAGCGTTACCATACCCGTATCATGGGGGCGCGGAGAAAGTTCTGAAAATATCACCTCGCCTTGTTTGGTAAGGAAAAACTCTACACCCCAAATTCCAAAGCCAGTCAGGGCAGAGGTTACCTTTGCTGCCATTCTCTTAGCCATTTCCAACTGTTCGTCTTTAATGGAATAAGGCTGCCAGCTTTCACGGTAGTCGCCACCTTTCTGAATATGACCTATCGGCGGACAGAACAGCGTCGGGCCGTTCTTTTGTGTCACGGTGAGGAGCGTGAACTCTGAATCGAAGTCTATGAATTCCTCGATGATGACCTCTTTCACGTCGCCACGTCCTTCCTCCATGGCCTCACGGTAAGCTTCGGTGAGTTCATCGTCGTTATGGACGTAACTTTGTCCGTGTCCACTGCTGCTCATCAATGGTTTCACCACGCAGGGGAAGCCGATCTCGTCGGCAGCCTTCTTAAATTCTTCGAATGTCTTGGCATAGAAATATTTGGCCGTGCGTATTCCCAATTCTTTCGCGGCCAGGTCACGGATGGCCTTACGGTTCATCGTGTAGTTGACGGCACGGGCGGAGGGAACGATTTGGATGCCTTGCTTTTCAAATTCAAACAAGCGTTCTGTGCGGATGGCCTCGATTTCAGGCACAATGATGTCGGGGTGGTGCTTCTTCACTGCAGCCTCCAACAGGTCGCCATCGAGCATGTCAAACACCTCGTGTTCGTCGGCCATTTGCATGGCGGGAGCACCGGCATATTTGTCGCATGCGATAACGTAAGCGCCGGCTCGTTTGGCAGCGATGGTGAATTCTTTGCCAAGTTCACCAGAACCTAACAGCATGATTCTTTTCATAGTCAAATTTCCTTCCCGTGGCGGTCCTTGCCATACATGATTTCGTAATATTTCTGATAGTCGCCGCTTGTAACTTCTTCTATCCATTGTTGGTTTTCAAGGTTCCAGCGGATAGTCTTCACGATGCCGTCGGCAAACTTAGTCTCGGGATACCAGCCCAGCTCGTTCTTGATCTTCGTGGGGTCAATGGCGTATCGGGCGTCATGGCCCAGTCTGTCGGCCACGTGGGTAATCAGACTATCGTTGATCCAGCTGATGTCGATGTCGCCGTTGGCATCCTTCACTTGCTTTTTCAGTACGCGACGCAGATCCTTATCCTCGGCCATCATGTCGTGAATGGTTTTGATGGTGAGCTTCACGATGTCGATGTTTTTCATCTCATTATGACCGCCTACGTTGTAAATCTCTCCGTCACGCCCTTCGCGTACCACCATGTCTATGGCCTTGCAGTGGTCTTCCACGTAGAGCCAGTCTCTCACATTGAGGCCTTCACCGTAGACGGGGAGCTTTTTGCCTGCGAGAATATTGTTGATGATCAGTGGGATAAGTTTTTCAGGAAAATGATAGGGGCCGTAGTTGTTTGAGCATCGGGTGATGGTCACAGGCATATGGTAAGTATCGCGATAAGCCATCACGAACAAGTCGGCCGAAGTTTTGCTTGCGCTGTAAGGACTGTGGGGCTGTAAAGGAGTCTTCTCGGTGAAGTATCCATCTGCACCTAAACTGCCATAGACCTCATCTGTAGAAACCTGGTGGAAACGCTTTCCTGGTTTCCAGACAGGATATCCCTGGGCGTCTTTGCCGGTAACCCACGCACGCCGGGCGGCATCAAGAAGATTCTGGGTGCCGAGAATGTTGACTGATAGGAAAAGTTGGGGATCTTCGATACTTCTGTCAACATGACTTTCTGCAGCGAAGTTGACCACATAATCGATGTCGTTTTCGGTAAACAGCTTGTCAGCCAGTTCGCGGTCACGAATATCTCCCTTGACGAAAAAGCAACGCTTATTGTCGATATCGTCCTTGATGGTGCCAAGATTCCCTGCGTAGGTGAGCGCGTCGAGGATAATGACTTTGATGTCTTCGTTTTGATATTTCTTATGCAGCAGGTACTTGATAAAGTTTGAACCAATAAAACCTGCAGCTCCTGTCACTAAGTACGTCTTCATAGTTTTATGTTTTTTTGTTTATTCTAATGGGATAAAATCAATGGCGTGGTAGCAACGTGATTACTTCACAATCTTTCATTTCGGAGCCGTCGATGACGAGCCTCACCAGAGTGCGGTCCTTATGCCAGCCCAAGAGTCCCGCTGCTCCGGGATTGATGTGGAGCATGTTCAGCGATTTGTCGAACTGCACCTTCAGAATATGTGAATGACCGCAGACAAAAAGCTGTGGCGGTGCAGCAAACAGGCGGGGGGCAATGCTGCGGTCGTAGTGTCCGGGATAGCCGCCTATATGCTTCATGAGCACATCAACGTCCTCACATTTGAAGCGCAGGATTTCTGGATAACGAATTCTCAAGTCCTCATTGTCACAATTGCCATAGACGGCCCTGAACACGGGCTTCATGTTCTCAAACTTATCGGCAAGCTCTGTTGTGCCGATGTCTCCCGCGTGCCATATCTCATCCATGTCTCCAAGATAAGATTCATATTTCTCGTCCCAGTGGCCGTGGGTATCAGAGATAATGCCGATATGTTTCATTTTTTCTTTGACTCGATGAACGTCCGGATGAATTCAGCAATGAACCTTTCTGTGTGCTCGATTCCGAGCACCGAAGAATTTACACAGAGATCGTAGCTCTCGCTGTGCCCCCATCGCTTGCCTGTATAGTAATTATAGTAGGATGCCCGTCCTTCCTCGCCATCCTTGATCAGCTTGCGGGCAGTCTTGCGGTCAACTCCTTTGCGTTGGCAGACGTTTTGGATGCGCTGGTCGATGTTGGCTGTGATAAAGATATTTACCACTCCTTTCATATCTCTGAGAATATAGTCGGCAGTGCGGCCCACAAAGACGCAATTGCCCTCCTGGGCAGCTTTCAAAATGGCATTGCTTTGGAATTGATAGAGTTTCTCGGGCGAGAAGGCATTATCATTATAATCGTTAGAAGCGAAAAAAGGATTGCGGAAATGGGCTACCGACAGAAAGAATTCTTTCTTTTCGTCGTTTTGCTCGAAAAACTTTTCCTTGAAACCACTTTCCTTGGCTGCCAGGTTGAGAATCTCCTTGTCGTAGAACTTGCAGTTGAACTCTCTCGCGAGCCATTTTGCAATGTCCCTGCCTCCAGAGCCAATCTGACGTCCGATAGTTATGATGATTCTATCCATTTGTCGTGGGTTTTGTTTTATGCGCAGTGATAATCTTATCAGAATGCAAAAATAATAAAATTATTCGACTATGGGGATAAAAGAAGCAAAAAGTTTCTGTATCATTTACAGAAACTACGTTGAGGTATAAATAAGAAAGAATAGACTCCCCCTCCTGCGCCTTCAGCAGAAAGGGGAGTCAGCATAAGATCAATTGTTGTTTCTTCCTTCCTTGATTTTCTCTACATAAGCGTCGATGACGGCAACGGCGGTTACATTGACAACATCGCGGACGGAAGCTTCGAAGTCGGTGAAGTGGATGGCCTTGTTCAATCCCATCTGGATCGGGCCAATCGTTTCGACATCTGGATCGAGTTCCTTCATGAGCATGTAGGAGCCATTGGCCGAAGACATATTGGGGAACACAAGCGTGTTGACCTTCTTGCCCAAAAGACGGGTGAAAGGATATCTGGCATCACGAAGCTGGGTGTCCAGGGCAAAATTCACCTGCATCTCTCCATCGATAGCCAGATCGGGGAATTCCTGCTGCATACGCTCTACGGCTTGGTGCACTTTTACAGGTGATCCCTGATCGTCAGTACCGAAGTTGGAATAGCTGACCATGGCTATCACGGGGACTTCGCTGAAGAAATGAACGCTGTGAGCCGCAAGCTTGGCTATGTCGTAGAGTACGTTTTCGTCAGGGTGACGGTTGATAAGCGTGTCGGCCAAGTAATAGACGCCCCGTTTCGTGTTCAGGATATGCATCGTGGCGAAAGTTTTATAGCCGGGGCGAATTCCTATCACTTCCTTGGCGACTTTGATTGTGTTGGAATACTTCGTGTAAAGGCCAGTAATGAATGCATCGGCATCGCCTTGTTCCACCATTGACATTCCGAAGTAGTTGCGCTCATACATTTTGTCGTAAGCTTCCTCGAAGGAATATCCCCGGCGTGCGCATTTCTCGGCCAGATGCTTGGCATAAGTAGCCCGCCGTCCTTGTTCGTTGTCGGCGCGCATGTCGACAATTTCCACGCCGTCGAGATTCAGCTTCAGACGGTTGGCAAGACGGTTAAGCCGGTCGGGGTTGCCGAGAAGAATAGGATGGCAGATGCCTTCCTGCATGGCTTGCACGGCAGCTTTCATCATCGTGGGGTGACCTCCCTCGGCGAATACGACACGCTGTGGATGAAGGGCTGCCGTGGCATGTAAGTTGCGCGTCAGCTTGGTCTCCTGGCCGAGCATTTGGCGCAGCCGCTGCTTGTAAGCATCCCAATCGGTGATGGTACGACGCGCCACACCACTTTGAATTGCGGCTTTAGCAACTGCCGTAGAGACCTCGGTGATGAGTCGGGGATCAACGGGCTTGGGAATAAAATACTTAGGACCAAACTGAAGGTCGTTGACATGGTAGACCTCATTGACAACGTCGGGTATAGGCAGCTTGGCCAGTTTGGCAATGGCCTTCACGGCTGCCAGTTTCATTTCTTCGTTGATGGCCCGGGCGTGGACATCAAGGGCTCCGCGGAAGATATAGGGGAAGCCAATGACGTTATTGATCTGGTTGGGATAGTCGGAACGTCCTGTAGACATCAGAACGTCAGGACGGGCTTCGATGGCATCCTCATAGGAGATCTCCGGAATCGGGTTGGCCAAGGCGAATACGATGGGGTTGGCCGCCATAGAGCGAACCATGTCCTGCGTGAGAATATTGCCTTTTGACAGGCCGACGAAAACGTCGGCGCCATTGATGGCTTCGGCCAAAGTGTGCACGTCGCGGCGGTCGGTGGCGAAAAGCGCCTTTTGCGGTGTGAGGTTGGGACGGTCGGAGGTGATGACACCCTTAGAATCGATCATGACGATGTTTTCCTTCCGTGCCCCAAGTGATACGTAAAGCTTTGTGCAGCTGATTGCTGCTGCTCCGGCTCCGTTGACGACAATCTTCACCTCTTCTATTTTCTTGTTAGCCACTTCAAGGGCGTTGAGCAATCCTGCGGCGGAAATAATGGCCGTGCCATGCTGGTCATCGTGCATCACAGGAATGTCGAGGTTCTTTTTCAGTCGCTCTTCTATATAAAAGCATTCTGGAGCTTTGATGTCCTCAAGGTTGATGCCTCCAAACGTGGGAGCTATCTTCTCCACGGCTTCGCAGAATTTCACAGGGTCTTTCTCGTTCACTTCTATATCGAAGACATCGATGCCACCGTAAATTTTAAAGAGCAGCCCTTTGCCTTCCATAACTGGCTTTCCGCTCATGGCTCCGATGTCGCCAAGACCTAACACGGCTGTGCCATTGGAAATAACGGCTACGAGATTGCCTTTGTCGGTGTATTTGTAGACATCATCGGGATTCTTTTGAATTTCCAGACAAGGATAAGCCACGCCTGGTGAGTAGGCCAGTGACAAGTCTGTTTGTGTGCGGTAAGGCTTGGTGGGCTTCACTTCGATCTTACCAGGTCGGTTGCCCTCGTGATATTCAAGAGCCGCCTCTTTTGTAATCTTTACCATGTTCTTATTTTAGTATTGCATTCTCTATTGATTGCAAAGTTACAGTAAATCAGTTGAAGCACAAAAAAAGCTTCTTTATTTTATTCACGATAAAGCCGAAAGTTAACGATATTTATATTATTTACATCACGGTTTGCCATGGTTAAGTCCATTAGCGGAAATAATAGATTAAGGGTTATATAAACGTAAATCCTTATTTGCATTCATTCATGCCGGCTTGCATTTGGAAGCTGGCGGGGCTTCTTATGCCTGCCGACGAGGCGGCATTTGGGGGCCGATGGGGCGGCTTTTGGAATCCTGCATGAACTCTCGCAAGTGAAGACATTGACAGACGTTTTTATAAATACTCAGAGCCGTTGGGGATGGACAGCTTTAGTGAAATATATGCAGCACTCAGGTCGTCTGCGAAACGAGGAGAATAGTCTCTAAAGATGGTGAGTCATTCAGCAAAAAAGTTGCAATCACAAAAAAATAAACGATAAAACCCGTTGGGGTTTGCTGAGTTTTTTGTAATTTTGCACCGAGATGATCCAGAAGCTATTTTTCAAGTAAGTATGTCCGAACCTACAGCATATAGAATAGAATTGCGTGAGCGCATTCTTACCATAGCGATGAAAGAGTTTCATCAACGCGGATTGCGCGCAGTCAAAATGGATGATATTGCTAAAAAATTGGGAATATCAAAACGAACCCTCTATGAGATTTTCGCCGATAAGGAAACCCTGCTCTTTGAATGCGTTAAATACTGTTGCGAGAAGGAGCACGAGGAGATTATGGCCCGCAAAGCGGATACTCGCGTTGATATCATGGACCAACTCATTGATTATACTCGCATACGTATTTCGTACATGACCGATGCGAGTCCGACTTTTTTCTCTGAGTTGAGGCGTTATGGGCGTGTGGTAGATTATCTTCAGGAAAATAGAAAACAACAGCGTCAAGATGGGGCATATTTCATCCATGCCGCTCAGAAAGATGGATATATACGTTCAGACATAGATATGGAACTGCTTGGAAAAATCTTTGATCTTACCGTCAGTGCGATTATGCAAGCAGAGCTGTATAAACAATTTGATATACATCATATATTCCAAAACTTTTTGTTTGTTTGGGTGCGTGGCATTTCTACGGAAAAGGGAATCAAAAAGATTGATCGGATTATTGACCAAACAAGATCCGCTAATGACTTTTCATCGACTACTATTAATATAAAAATATGATCAAAGGATATTTTTTTAATATAAAAATATGATCAAAGGATATTTTTTTGATTTGGATGGCGTAGTGTTCAACACAGAGCCTTTATATACGCGATATTGGAGTCAGGTGGGAGAGAGACTCCAGCCGCAAATTCCCGACTTTGCCCTGCGGATTAAAGGACAGACTCTGCCTCAGATTTTTGATGCCTATTTTTCTGGCGCGTTGGCAGGAGAGCAGGAGTCTATTGTCCGTGGCCTCGACGATTTTGAAGCGCACATGGATTTTGAATATGTCCCCGGCTTTCTTGATTTTGCATCATGGCTGAAAGGACAGGATGTCGCCACGGCGCTTGTGACGAGCAGCAATCACAAGAAGATGGAAAATGTCTACAGGTGCCATCCTGGTTTTCAAGAAATGTTTGAGGAGATATTGACCGCTGAGGACTTTGCTGCGTCTAAGCCTTCTCCTGACTGCTACTTGAAGGCGGCCAAGCGTTTCGGGTTAAGTCCCGATGATTGCGTAGGCTTCGAAGACAGTTTCAATGGTTTGAAATCTTTGAAGGCGGCGCACATGAAGGTTGTCGGACTTGCTACTACCAACAGCCCTGAGTCTATCAGTGCTTTGGCTGATTTCATCATTAAGGATTATACTAACCTTGATTTGCTGATCAGCCGATTGCGAAAGTGGTAGCGCTCCTTTTGAAAAGATTTCTGTCTCAAAGCTCTTAAACTTCAATTTGTCGTTTTGACACCCCGTTGTCAGCTTTGTTTTTACAATAATATCGAACGACAATAGAGTTGAAAAAAGCAATTTTCTCTTCTTCTCGTTTTGCAAACTCGATATTACAAAACGATATTAAAGAAAATGACCCGAAAAAAGAAGATTTTCTGTTAAAGACCATGATATTACCGAAATAATTATTAACTTTGCCAACGCATAAGTTTTGGCCCAGCCATCCTCGTTTTTAATGGCTCGATCAACCAGAGGAGAATATCGGGACAGAATCTTACTTCGAAGCTCAATGCATTAGAAAATGTTAATAACGTTATAAGTTTATGTATTTCACTTTTTTAGTTACCGTCTTTATCACGGCCTTAGTGCTTGTAGCAGGCGCATTCGTCATAGCCAAGCTCTTGGGTCCGCGTTCCTACAATCCGGTAAAAGGAGAGCCTTTTGAGTGTGGTATTCCCACACGAGGGTCGTCGTGGATTCCCGTCCACATCGGCTACTATCTCTTCGCCATCCTTTTCCTGATGTTCGATATCGAGACAGTGTTTCTCTATCCTTGGGCCGTAGTGGTCAAGCAGATAGGTCCTATGGGCCTGCTGACTATTGGGTTCTTTCTCTTGGTATTAGTTTTTGGCTTGGCTTATGCCTGGCGGAAAGGAGCGCTTGAATGGAAGTAAGAAAACCGCACATCAAGGCTTTCCCCTATGAGGACTGGAAAGACAATGAGACCTTGGAGAAAATGGCCAATGATCTCAATGACGGTGGAGTAAACCTCGTATTGGGTAATCTCGATCAGATGATCAACTGGGGTCGAAGCAACTCTCTGTGGTCGCTCACCTTTGCAACATCATGTTGTGGTATTGAGTTTATGGCTGTGGGTTGCGCACGCTATGATTTCTCTCGTTTCGGCTTTGAAGTAACGAGAAACTCACCTCGACAGGCTGATCTTATTATGTGTGCCGGTACGATCACCAACAAGATGGCTCCGGCTTTGAAACGCCTTTATGATGAAATGGCCGAACCGAAGTATGTGATTGCCGTCGGTGGCTGCGCCATCTCCGGCGGACCATTTAAGGACAGCTATCATGTAATGCGTGGTATCGATGAGATTATCCCGGTTGATGTCTATATCCCCGGTTGTCCGCCACGTCCAGAGGCAATCATCTACGGTATGATGCAGCTGCAACGAAAGGTAAAGATCGAGAAGTTCTTTGGTGGTGTCAACCACAAACAGGATAGTGAAGAACGCGAAATCGGTCGCAGCAATGAAGAGCTGATTTTTGAAGATAAGCTTGGTATTAATGTTGACGACACGAAGAAAGAACGCGAGGATGCATGGCTGGCGGCCTACAAACCTGCTGCTAAGCCTGCAGCTAAACCTGCTGCTGCTCCCAAGCCCGTCGCTTCTAAAAAAGACACGATCGTTGTCGACAAAGTGCCTTCGAAGGAAGAGGTGGAAAAGTTGGGTAAGCAACTTGACAGCTTGAAAAAAAATGAGGCTACAAAGTCTGAAGCCAAAGGTGAAACCACTAAATAAATAAGGTAGAGAAAGATGAAATTAGCAAATAAAGAATTCGGATTTGAAAGTTTTGCTGCAGAGATGGCAAAACTCAAAAATGAGAAACATTTTGACTACCTGGTGACCATCGTCGGTGAGGATTTCGGAGAAGAAGGCTTGGGGTGTATCTATATTTTGGAGAACACTCAAAACCACGATCGGTGCTCTGTAAAACAGCTTGCAAAGAAAGTGGGAGAGGATAGTGTGGTACCCTCTGTCATCAAAATTTGGGCTGATGCCAACCTCTTGGAAAGAGAAGTTTTTGACTTCTATGGAATCAAATTCCTTGGTCATCCGGACATGCGTCGCCTCTATTTGCGCAACGACTTTCAGGGATATCCTTTGCGCAAAGACTATGACATGAGTCCGGAGAAAAATATGTACAGCCTGACAGATGACGTGGAGGTAGACAGCACTACAGAATGGAATCTGAATGAAAACGGAGAGCTTTATGCCACCGTCCATCCGCTGTTCCATGACGATGCCTATGTCATCAATATCGGCCCGCAGCATCCTTCCACCCATGGTGTGCTTCGTCTGCAAACTGAAATTAATGGTGAGGTAGTGGAGCGAGTTTATCCTCATTTGGGATATATTCACCGTGGCATTGAGAAACTCTGCGAGCAGATGACCTATCCGCAGACGCTGGGCTTCACCGATCGAATGAACTATCTGAGTGCCATGCATCATCGCCATGCACTTGTAGGCGTGATTGAGGAGGCTATGGGTATTGAACTCTCTGACAGGATACGCTATATCCGTACAATCATGGATGAGCTGCAGCGTATTGACAACCACTTGCTGTTTACGTCGTGCGTAGCCCAGGACTTGAGTGCGCTTACAGCCTTTATCTATGGTATGCGCGACCGCGAGCATGTGCTCAATGTGATGGAGGAAACCACTGGTGGCCGTCTGATCCAGAACTATTATCGTATAGGAGGCTTGCAGGCCGATATAGATCCTCATTTCGTAGAGAATGTGAAGGCCTTGTGCAAGTATCTGCGTCCGATGATTCAGGAATATCTCGACGTTTTTGGTGATAATGTCATCACCCATAAGCGTTTGGTTGGAGTGGGCTCCATGAGCAAGGCTGATTGTATCAGCTATGCTGTCACGGGACCGGCCGGTCGTGCTTCTGGCTGGCACAACGACGTGAGAAAGAATCATCCCTATGATCTCTATGATAAGGTGGATTGGAACGAAATCACCATGACGGGCTGTGACTCGATGGATCGCTACTACGTTCACATCAAAGAGATGTATGAGAGTCTGAATATCATCGAAAAGCTGATCGACAACATTCCAGAGGGTGAATTTTATATTAAGCAAAAGCCCATCATCAAGGTACCCGAAGGACAGTGGTATTTCTCAGTAGAAGGTGGTGCCGGTGAGTTTGGTGTATACCTTGACAGTCACGGTGACAAGAGTCCCTACCGTCTCAAATTCCGTCCGATGGGCCTTACCCTTGTGGGGGCTATGGACAAGATGCTGCGTGGACAGAAAATTGCCGACCTCGTGGCAACGGGAGCTGCTCTGGATTTCGTGATTCCCGACATCGACCGCTAATCAGTGGGACAAAACAATTATATCAACTTAGAATTAAACACAAATGTTTGATTTTTCAGTAATAACGCAATGGTTTGACTCGCTTCTTCGCAATACCTGCGGATTAGGAGATTTTTGGACCATTCTCATTGAGTGCGTAGCCGTAGGTGCCATTATCTTGCTGCTCTATACGGTGTTCGCCATATTCATGATTTTCTTTGAGCGTAAGGTTTGCGCCTGGTTCCAGTGCCGGTTGGGTCCTATGCGTGTGGGTCCCTGGGGAACGCTGCAGGTGATCGCCGACGTTGTAAAGATGCTCATCAAGGAGATCTTTGCCGTTGACAAGGCTGATAAGCTCCTCTATGTCTTGGCTCCGTGTCTCACGATCATCGCTTCGGTGGGCACATTTGCTTTCTTGCCTTGGAATAAAGGTGCTCTCGTTCTTGACTTCAACGTAGGTGTATTCCTTATCACGGCTATCTCCTCCATTGGCATTCTGGGTATTATCCTTGCAGGCTGGGGCAGCAACAACAAGTATTCTGTGGTAAGTGCCATGCGTGGTGCTGTCCAGATGATTTCCTACGAACTGAGTTTGGCACTCTGTCTCATTACTGCCGTTGTCCTTGTGGGGAGTATGCAGCTTTCTGATATTATCAACGCTCAGACAGGACCTTGGCAGTGGCTGGTCATCCAGGGACATATTCCTGCTATTCTCGCTTTCTGTGTATTCCTCATAGCCGGCAATGCCGAAGCCAATCGTGGTCCGTTCGACCTCGCTGAAGCAGAGAGTGAGTTGACAGCAGGCTATCACACGGAATATAGTGGTATGGGTTTCGGCTTCTACTATTTGGCCGAATATCTTAATCTTGTTACTATTTCGGGTATAGCTGCTACAGTGTTCTTAGGTGGTTGGGCCCCGCTAAACATCGGAGTTGCCGGATTCGACCATTTGATGGATCTCATCCCCGGATTTGTTTGGTTCATCGGCAAGATGCTCTTTATCATTTGGGTATTGATGTGGATTCGTTGGACCTTCCCCCGTCTGCGAATCGACCATATCCTAAAGCTTGAATGGAAATACCTCATGCCATTGATGCTGTGTGTGTTGGTGCTCATGACAGTGTGCGTTTCTTTCGGCTGGACATTTACTAATCATTAATTGAAAATCAATCAATAATGTCAAATCAATCATATTTCGGTGAGATTGGCTCAGCAATGAAGACTCTGGCAACCGGACTGAAGACGACTTGGAAGGAATACTTCGTGAAGAAGTCTACAGAACAATATCCGGAAAACCGTAAGACGACTCTTCATGTTTCAGCCCGCCACCGCGGTCGTCTCGTTTTTAAGCGTGTGGAAGATCCCAATGATCCACAAGCTGTGAAGCGTGGCTTGAAGGTGGGTGATTATAAGTGCACGGCTTGCACTATGTGTGAAAAGGCCTGTCCCAATGGGACCATCAAGATAGCTTCTCATATGGAGGCCGATCCTGAATCAGGGAAAAAGAGCAAAAAACTCGATGATTACCAGTACGATCTCGGTGACTGTATGTTCTGCGAACTCTGTGTAAACGCTTGTAATTTTGATGCTATTCAGTTTACCAACGACTTTGAAAACGCTGTGTTTGACCGCTCGAAGCTTGTTCTTCATCTTGATAAAGAGGTCTATCAGGGAGGGAGTCTCCCCGATCTTATCACTGGCGGTGCTCCTTTCTCTGTAGGGCATTTCAACACTAAAACTAAGTAATGGTTATGGACAAAATAGTTATGTTTTGCATCTTGGCTGTAATCATCTTAGGTTCAGCCGTGCTCTGCGTCACTACAAAGCGCATTATGCGAGCAGCTACATTCTTGCTCTTCGTGCTCTTTGGTGTTGCAGGTCTTTATTTTCTTTTGGGTTACACCTTCCTTGGTGCTGCTCAGATTTCAGTTTATGCCGGTGGTATCACGATGATGTATGTGTTTGCCATTCAGCTTGTCTCCAAGAGAACCCTTCAAGGACTCATTGAGCGCTTTAAGGGTACCCGTGTGGGTGGAGGCATCCTTATCAGTGTCCTTGGTTTGCTGACCGTAGGACTTGTGCTGATGAAAAACCAGTTTGTCAACAACCTCGTTTCTGGCGACATTTCAGAAGTCCCAATGGAACAGATTGGTCAGGCTTTGCTGGGTGCCGGTAAATATCAATATGTACTGCCGTTCGAGTTCATTTCAGTTTTCTTGCTGGCTTGCATCATCGGCGGTGTTCTTATAGCAAGAAAGGAGGATAAGAAATGAATATTCCTGTAGAATGTTGGCTTGGATTGTCGACGCTTTTGTTTTTTATCGGAGTTTTCGGCTTTGTAACTCGTCGCAATCTTATCGCCATGCTCATTTCCATAGAGCTTGTGCTTAATTCTGTCGACTTAAACTTTGCCGTTTTCAACCGCATCGTATGGCCAGGACACTTGGAGGGAATGTTTTTCACTCTCTTTTCGATAGGTGTCAGTGCCGCAGAGACAGCAGTAGCTCTTGCTATTATTATCAATGTTTACCGTAATTATCATAGTGATCAGGTGAACAGTATTGAAAACATGAAATTCTAATCGACGTAATGGAACAATACAGTTATGCATTTTTGATTCTTCTTCTGCCGTTCCTGGGCTTTCTTTTGCTTGGGTTGTTGGGTATGAAGATGCCGAAGAAGGTAGCTGGTTTGATTGGCACTGCCATAATAGGCACTGTCTTCGCTTTGTCGCTCTATACGGCCTACGAATATTTCTTCGCTGTGGGTCGTGGTGCAGACGGGCTTTATCCGACCGTTACTGCCTTCAACTTTACTTGGATGGACTTTGGCAAGTCGCCTCTCTTCGGCACACATTTGCTTTTCAACATCGGCTTCCGTCTTACGCCGATTAGTGTGATGATGCTCATCGTGATTACCACGGTCAGTTTTATGGTTCATATTTACTCTTTCGGCTATATGGCAGAGCGTGACGAGAACTATAAGGCCATTGGACTTGAGAAAGGATTCCAGCGTTTCTATGCTTTCCTCTCTCTCTTCACGATGTCTATGCTTGGTCTTGTGGTTGCTACCAATATCTTCCAGATGTACCTTTTCTGGGAGTTGGTTGGTGTGTGCTCCTATCTTCTCATAGGATTCTATTATCCCAAGCATGCTGCCGTTCACGCCTCTAAGAAGGCTTTCATTGTAACACGTTTTGCCGACTTGTTTTTCTTAATAGGTATCCTGTTCTTCAGTTTTTATGTGGGTACGTTCAACTACGATCTCACAGCGCCTGAAAATGCAGGGTTAAGCGGTCGCATTGCTGGTGCTGCATGGGTAATGCCTTTGGCCTTGTTCCTTATGTTCATTGGTGGTGCAGGTAAGAGTGCTATGTTCCCATTGCACATTTGGTTGCCTGATGCCATGGAGGGTCCAACTCCTGTGTCGGCCCTGATTCATGCAGCAACCATGGTTGTGGCCGGTGTTTATCAGGTGGCCTCGTTGCTTCCCATTTGGGTCGAATATGCTCCCGTTCAGTTGCATTGGGTGGCCTGGATTGCAGCCTTCACCGCATTCTATGCCGCAGCAGTGGCTTGCTGTCAACGTGATATCAAGCGTGGACTTGCTTTCTCTACCATTTCGCAGATAGCATATATGCTCGTAGCTCTTGGCGTATGCTACGGTGTTGACCATGAGAGCGGACTCGGTTATACCGCTGGTATGTTCCATCTCTTTACCCATGCCATGTTCAAGGCTCTGCTCTTCCTCTGCTCGGGTGCAATTATCGTGATCATCGGCAGCAATTTCAAGGACTATATGGGAGGTCTACACAAATACATGCCCATCACAAATATTTGTTTCCTTATTGGTTGCTTGGCCATTTCCGGCATTCCTCCCTTTGCAGGTTTCTTCTCGAAGGATGCAATCATTGATGCATGCGCATTGTTGCCCGGGTGGCAGGGACAGGCATTGAAATGGATTATGACAGTCGTGGCTGGCATGACTGCCTTCTATATGTTCCGTCTCTACTATGTAATCTTCTGGGGGCAGAGTTATTATGAGCTTGATCCTGAGCATCGCAAGAAGCCCGCAGAGGTTCCCTTCCAGATGTGGGGTCCATTGGTGTTCCTTGCCGTTATTTCTTGTGTAGCGGGTCTGATTCCTTTCGGCCATTTTGTAAGTGCAAACGGTCAAAGCTTCGATCTTGAAATCAACTGGACTATAGCAGGTACGAGTATTGTGGCTGCACTCATTGGTATTGGGTTAGCTACATATATGTATATGCCCAAGAACAATCCATTGCCTAAGAAGTTGGAGCGCACGTTCCCTCGTCTTCACAAGGCTGCACTTAATCGCTTCTACATCGACGACGCTTGGCAGTTCTTCACACACAAGATCGTTTTTGGTTGTTTCTCCATTCCTATTGCATGGTTTGACCGTCATGTCATCGACGGCATGTTCAACTTTGCCGCATGGGGAACCCAGGAAGCCGGCGAGACCATTCGCCCATGGCAGAGCGGCGACGTTCGCTCTTATGCAACATGGTTCCTTGCCGGAACTGTTGGTTTAACATTGGTATTACTTTATTTGCTGTAAACAAAGATGAGTATATTAACATTATTTGTTGTCATACCTGTTGTCATGCTGCTTGGACTTTGGTTGGCCCGCAACGACAATCAGGTGCGCGGTGTGATGGTGTGTGGCGCGTCGGCCCTTTTGGCTCTTGCCATTTACCTCACTGTAGCATTTATCCAGCAGCGTTCTCTTGGCAATGACGCCGCAATGCTCTGGACTTATTCCACATCTTGGTTCCCATCCCTTCACATCAATTATAGTGTTGGTGTAGACGGAATCTCTGTGGTGATGCTCCTCCTCTCCGCAATCATCGTTTTCACGGGAACTTTTGCTTCTTGGCAGTTGCAGCCCATGAAAAAAGAATATTTCCTCTGGTTCACATTGTTGAGCACTGGTGTGTTCGGCTTCTTTATTTCGACCGACATGTTCACCATGTTCATGTTCTACGAGGTAGCCTTGATTCCTATGTATCTGCTTATTGGCGTATGGGGAACTGGTCCTAAGGAATACAGCGCCATGAAGCTTACCCTGATGCTGATGGGTGGCTCGGCTTTGCTCATCCTCGGTATCTTAGGTATCTATTTCTTCAATGGCAAGTACGGAGGCACATTTACTTTCGAGCTTAATGAGATCGCAAAGACTTCAACTCTCATTCCGCTTGCCATTCAGAAAGTTCTCTTCCCCTTCATTTTCATTGGCTTTGGCGTTCTTGGCGCCCTGTTCCCATTCCACACATGGAGCCCCGACGGTCACGCTTCTGCGCCTACAGCCGTCTCTATGCTTCACGCTGGTGTGCTGATGAAGTTGGGCGGGTATGGCTGTTTCCGCATTGCCATGTATCTTCTTCCGCAGGCTGCTCATGACTTGGCTTGGATCTTCCTTATCCTTACCACGTGTTCTGTGGTCTATGGTGCGCTCTCTGCTTGTGTTCAGACCGACTTGAAGTATATCAATGCTTATTCATCAGTTTCCCACTGTGGTATGGTGCTTTTCGCATTGTTGATGATGACCCAGACAGCTATCACGGGTGCTGTGTTGCAGATGCTTTCTCATGGTTTGATGACAGCTCTCTTCTTCGCTGTAATTGGAATGATTTATCACCGGGCAGGCACTCGTGACGTCCGCCGTTTGGGTGGCTTGATGAAGATCGTTCCCTTCTTGGCTGTTGCCTACGTAGTCGCTGGTTTGGCCAACCTCGGTTTGCCAGGATTCTCTGGTTTTGTTGCCGAGATGAACATCTTTGTGGGTTCATTTGAGGTTAACGACACTTTCCATCGCGCATGTACCATCATTGCTTGTACGTCGATTGTCATCACGGCCGTCTACATCCTGCGTGTTGTTGGAAAGATCCTTTATCAGCGAGTTCCCAACCAAAAGTTCTATCAGCTTCACGACGCTACATGGGATGAGCGAATTGCCGTTGCAGGACTTATCTTCTGTGTTGCCGGCTTGGGCATGTTTCCACTCTGGGCACAGGATGTTATTAATTCCGCAGTTGGTCCTATGATTCAGCATATTCTTAGTGTCGGTATGGTTGCTGGGATGTAAATGAAAACGATTAACGACAAAACAAAATGAACGTAGATTATAGTCAATTTTTGAATATGTTGCCTGAGGCTTCATTGATGGCGATACTCGTTATCACTTTTCTCGTGGACTTCTTTACGGCTAAAAAGCCCGCAGACACCGTCGACGGAAATCCCCGTAAGTGGTTCAATTGCCTCGTTTGCGTATTGATGCTGATTCACATCTGTTTGAATATAGCTCCGACTACTCCTGCAACAGCATTTGGTGGCATGTACTCAACAGGAGCTGCACAGGGCGTTATCAAGACCATTCTCGCAACTGGAACGCTGATCGTGCTCATCCAGGCTCGAGAGTGGCTGAGCCGCCCCGATACAGCTTTCAAGGAGGGTGAATTTTATGTCCTGGTCTTCTCTACATTGCTGGGTATGAACATGATGGTGAGCGCCAGTCACTTCCTCTTGTTCTTCCTGGGCCTTGAAATGGCCAGCATTCCTATGGCTTGCCTCGTGGCATTTGACAAATACCGTCACAATTCCGCTGAGGCCGGAGCGAAGTTCATTCTCACTGCAACGTTCTCCAGCGGTGTGATGCTCTATGGTATCAGCTTTCTCTATGGTGCTTGTGGAACACTCTATTTTGATGATGTCGCTCAGAAGATTTCTGCTACACCCATGATGATTATGGGTATGGTATTCTTCTTCAGTGGCTTGGCTTTCAAGATATCCCTCGTTCCCTTCCACTTTTGGACAGCCGATTCCTATCAAGGTGCTCCAACTACAGTGACGGGCTACCTGTCGGTAGTTTCCAAGGGCGCAGCAGCCTTCGCGCTTTGCTGCATTCTGATGAAAGTTTTTGCTCCGATTTCACAGTATTGGCAGTACATGCTCTACATTGTCATCGTACTTTCCATCACCGTAGCCAACCTTTTTGCCATTCGCCAGAAAGATCTCAAGCGATTCATGGCTTTCTCGTCTATCTCGCAGGCCGGTTACATTGTCTTAGCTATCGTGGGCAATACAACAATGAGCATCAGTGCTCTGAGCTTCTATGTGTTGGTCTATGTGGTGGCCAATATGGGTGTGTTCACCATTATTTCGGCTGTTGAGGAACACAACAACGGAGTAGTAGACATGGACAGCTACAATGGATTTTACAAAACCAATCCGAAACTTTCCATGCTGATGACACTCAGCCTGTTCTCTTTGGGTGGCATTCCTCCTTTTGCAGGTATGTTCTCCAAGTTCTTCGTGTTCATGGCTTCTGTCAAAGGAGCTGATCTGCTCACCACGAATGGCGTTTTGGCTTATTCAACGATGTTTATCGCTTTGATCAACACCGTGATCAGTCTTTACTACTATTTGCTGATTGTGAAGGCTATGTATATCAAGCCCAATGATAATCCGTTGCCTACGTTTAAGAGTGCAGCTTCCACAAAACTCGCTCTTGCTCTTTGTACGGCCGGGGTGATCGGCTTTGGTATATTCAGCAGTGTCTACGAGTGGATTGCCGCTGCTGTCTGATTGTGACTGCAACTTTCTCTTAGCACTTTTCAGCTGGGAGCATATATTTTCAAGAAACCGCATCTGAATATTCAGGTGCGGTTTCTTTTTCAGTAATCACAATTTTAGGTGCCTTCCTGCTTATGCGTCCTTGTTGGCTTGCTTTTGCCTCCCACCGGGTTTGCTTATGGGAGCCGACCGGGCGGCTTTTGGCGGACTGCATGAATAAACAGTGTTTGCACCTTGTTTGCTGCTTCTTGCTTGGGTGAGAAACCGATGTGGTGTGGATGGAATGTTAGGCGATGGGACGATTTGGTTGGTCTTTATGTTAGTGGGGCTGATCACAAACATATAGAGAATTATTGCTGTCCGCTAAAACTTTTTTGATAGTACAAAATTAGGGCTGACAC
>SAMEA3663095__coassemble_843_pt1 | contig 46516 bp, 38 predicted proteins | sample SAMEA3663095__metabat2_low_PE_016 | metagenome-assembled genome bin SAMEA3663095 (sample SAMEA3663095) | pig gut metagenome | biome: pig gut; feature: pig-associated habitat; material: faeces | place: France | collected 2012
AACCAATTGATAATCACGCAAATTTATTTTTGTGTTGAATCTTGGGGAAATTTTAGATAGATGTTTTTAGATGTTGGATGAATATTATTCTTGAGAATGAATACTTACGAATTTGGCGCTCTCATAGAACCTGTGACGGACACGGGGGGATCATTTGTAAGGGTACCTATTGATATCAGAAAAGTATTTGGCAAAGGACGTGTTAAAGTCCACGCCACGTTCAATAATGTGCCTTACAACGGAAGTGTGGTCAATATGGGAGTGAAAAACGCTGATGGTTCCATCTGTTACATTCTCGGAATGCCAAAAGCCATACGCCAGCAGCTCCACAAGCAACCCGGTGATTGGGTTCACATTACCCTTACGCCGACAATCCCATGAAGGGCCTTGCCCACCATGTTGGCGATCGTCACGGCATCCTCGCTCGTGGCATTCAGCCCCTTCTACTGGGCTATGAGGTTGTTCATGGCCGGGAGCAGGGTCTCCAGTGTCTGGCGGCTGCTGGCAAACGTGGCCACTTGTTGAAGCCCTGCCCGTTGTACCGTGCCCCCGATCACTCCCAGTTTACCCTGCGTCCCCACAAGCTGGTTGATGGCGGCCACGTCCTGCCCTGTGGCTTTCATGCGCTGCTCCATCACGGTCTTCAGCTTCGTCTGCACCACGGCCGCATTGTTCGCCTTGTCGATGAAGGGTTGCATCGCGGCCCCTAAGTTCTGCAAACCGGTAAGAGCATTATTCGCTATTACAGAAATGTTTGCAAAATGAGCTATTGATTGCCTCAGTTTTTCCGATTTATCTTTTACGGAACCTAATGCGTTTTGCAGCTCTTTCACGCTGCTCGAAACTTCAACCCCCGAGCTCTTGCCGTCAACGTTCAGCAAGACCCTCATTCTTATATCATTGTTTGCCATAATATGTCGGCTTTAAAATTTTATCTAAAAAATCAACTATTATTGTAACGTATTTCGTTATTTTGTTTTATATTTGCATGTAAACCGTCTAACACTTGCTTTTTATGGAAGAGTACGAAAAAGACAGCAGAGAATACAAAAGGCAAAGAAAAGTCCGTCGTAACGAGATTAAATCCTTGATCGCCTTATGCCTAATCATTACGTCGATTTTCGCGGGGGTTCATGTCTTAAAGAGAATACATGCCATGGTTGACCCCACAGATATGGATGCATATCTTTCCATCTATGCTTTCTTAGGTTTCGTGGGGGGATTATTTCTCCAAATGTCTACAAATCCCGCAGAGGATGTTGAAGAGGGGTATGATCCATGGTGGGGGTGGTGGTGGTGATCCTTTCACCCCATCACTATTCCCATCTTCCCCATTCGCCTTTGGATGGTCTTTTGGAGCTCATCCATGATATCCCTGCGTACCATCATCAGCGCGTCCTGCTCGCCGTTCTCCACGAAGTGGTAGGGGTAGAGTCGGCCTCGCCTTCCTCCAGCCTCCGTTACTCGCTCCCCAGTCTTCCATGATCCCCCATTGAGGAACATCGCCACGGGGTGTCCCAGCCGCCATCGCTTCGAAGTCTAATCCTAAAGATTTTTGTGCCACAAGTGAAGAAAAAAATACGAGCAAAAGTATGCCCACAGAAGACGTGTAACCTATTTATAGTAGAACAAAACCTTTATGAGAATAGTTCATTATTTGTGGTTTCTTCCAAATTATTTGTGATTACCTTTAAAAAGAACGCAAAAATCATCTGACCTATAATATTTTTCAGTAACTTTGCATTTGGATTGAGCGATACGAATTATCGTGTTTCGGTGCTATTATCTTCCCAATATACGCAATTCATCGCCCTCCGTATAAAATTCTCTCTTGGCGTTTGCGCTTAATTATAAAGACTTCTAACATTGCGACTTTCCATAAAATATATATTCCTTTTGCATTCTTTTTTCTCACCTATCGTTTCCCTTTCGGCCTTACCTGCCGATAGTTTGAATCGGGTTTCAGGGAGAAGTGAAGTTATTTCTGGTGTTAAGCGGATATTGCAGAAGTTCACTGAGACCGATACAAATTATATCGAGCCGCAAAAATATAACTTCACCGTGATGCTCCAGGAGACAAATACCGTCGAAATCTACTCTCTAAAGAATGTGGCGGGAACAGAAGTAACCTTTTCTCCCCGTTCTGCTGCCAAGATCGGCCCCTATTTTGGTTATCGCTGGTTTTTTCTTGGTTACACATTTAATCTCAACAGATTGACCAGCTCTAAAAAAAAGACAGAAATCGATTTGAGTATCTATGCACCTCAGCTCGGTGTGGATCTTTTTTATCGAGATTTGGGAAATGAATACAGGGTGAGGAGGGTCAAACTTGGCAAGGGAATTGACACTTCACCACTAAAGAACATCACTTTTTGTGGGTTGAGTGGAAAAATTTCTGGATTTAATCTTTATTATATCTTCAACCATAAAAAGTTTTCTTATCCAGCTGCTTTCAGCCAAAGCACAGTACAACGCCGCAGTGCCGGTACTGTAATGGCCGGGGTGGGGTATATGCGTCATTCTTTGGATGTTGATGTGGCAAGCTTTAACAAGTTGTTAGAAAGTCGGCTTCAGCGAAAGTTGGAAACAGCTGGTATTGATACAACTTTTCACTCTAATCGAATACGCTATACAGATTTCTCCCTTTCGGGCGGTTATGGCTACAACTGGGTCTTTGCGAGAAACTGCCTTTTAGCCATGTCGCTTTCGATGGCTATTGCCTATAAGCATTCATGGTCTGAAGTTGAGGAACGCTTGTTTTCCTTTAAAGACTTTAGTTTCCATAACATCAATTTGGACGGAATAGGCCGCTTTGGCTTTGTATACAACAACATGCGTTGGTATTGTGGTGCAAGCGCCGTCTTCCATACTTATTATTACAAGAAAAGCAAGTTCTCAACCAATACAACTTTTGGCAGTGTAAATATATATATCGGTTTCAATTTCGGCAGGAAGAAATAAAATGGCAGTAAAGTATTCTGCTATTAGTCAATGAATCCTCGATTAGGATTTCATGCTGTCATCAACAAAGCAGAAGGGTAGCAGGTCTCGGATGCTATGAAAACGAAATATTCTTTGCGAGCCATAGAGCAGAATCTCAACAGGGTGGTGATAACGCTCTTCAATCTGTAACACGACTTGCCTGCAGGAGCCACAGGGAGTGACAGGCTGGGACAAAATTCCGTCACTATTCTTCGCCGCGATGGCTAAAGCTTCAACTGCCAGTTTGGGATATTGAGCCTGAGCCGCAAAAATAGCGGTTCGCTCAGCACAGAGTCCTGACGGAAAAGCCGCATTTTCCTGATTAGCGCCAATAACGATTGTGGAGTCACTCAGACGGACCGCAGCACCTACATGAAAATGGCTGTAGTCTGCATAGGAATTGTCTGTGGCCTTAATAGCTGCCTCTATTAGAGACTGATCTTCACCACTCAGTTCTTCAAAGCGCAATTCTTCGTAGTTTATCTCTAATTTCTTGCTCTTCATATGGGTTAGTCGTTAGATTGTTTTTCGTATTCGTAAGCTCCAATATCGGGACGTTCATCCCTCATCTTGCCGTCTCTGTCGGTGGGATAAGATGTCTCAGTAGAGGCAGCATTGATTGCTTTAGATGTACTGTCAAGACGAAAGTCATAGCGCAGTTTGTCCGTATCTATTCTTACAAAATGTTTCTCAGCGCCTTTGGCCGTGTCTTTCACGTCCTCATAAATGATATTAGTGAGATAGACAGAGTCTGCCGTTTCGGGTTTAGGCGTTCTGACCAGACAATGATCAAAGGAATAATTAAAGACATTGTTGAGCGTTGAGTCCTTACTTCCCAAGAGGACGTCATCTGCATAACCCGTGAGGAGCGAGTTTGTTACCCTCAATTGTTTCAAAGGATTGACGTTACTGAAGTTTAGGACATATCCCCGATTGCTGTCGAAGGGATAGAATTGAGCCAGAGTGGAACTGTTGATATTTACATCCCCCCCCTCAATCTTAACGCAATCGTTTAAAGTGTTCGTTATTTGGCAAGATTGAACATCAAGGCGGGCGTTTTTGGTGTATATACCGTAACCTTGACAATTGTGTACAGTGGAAGCGATCAGTTGCAGTTTAAGAGGATCCACGCTGCACGAGTCTATGGATATTCCATTGTACGTGCTGTGGATGTCCGTATACCGCATCGTATTATCGGAAGAAGAGGCATGCAGGACAATTCCCTGCCATTGCCCTGGTGTTAAATCGTAGGGCAAATAATTGAACATATGATCGAGCCGGTCACCACGCAATGTGACGTTGTTGCCCGGTTCTCCTTGGCTGATGAGTCTGCCAAATACTTCCATACCTGCATCTTCATGGAAATAGAGAGTAGTTCCGGCCTGCAGATTCAATACTGCACCAGAGTCTACTGTTAGCCCACCATAGATGACAATGGGCTTATCGGCTGTCAACGTTTCATTTCCAATGACATGGTGGTCACGCAAAAACACCGCATCCCAAGACCAGACATTGAGGTTTATCTTTTGTACTTCCCCACTTTCCAAAGTAAAAACAAGGTTATCCTCCACCTCTATGGGTGCATCCGCGTTCTGAGTGGTAGGTGTTGCCTCGACATACACTCTAATGCTGTCGCCTTTACGAATCTCAATCTCGGATGTAGAACCCACCCGCGTCAGGTCTATTCCATCTACGTTAACTCTAAAAGCACTTGAAACACCACGCTCCAGCCTGATATCCGAGCATCTAATTCCGTCTCCACTTTTATTGTAGACCCAGAAGCTGCGAGTGGATGATGAGACATTACTGAAGACCGTATCCAAAGCTACTGTGTCTGCAGAGAATGTAAGTAGATTAGAAGGTGACGCACTGAAGCTGTCATCATCTGAGCATGATACGAAAAGCGCCGCAAAGGCAATAAGTATATATATGAGTTTTATCAATTTCATCTTGTTTGAATAACGATAATTACAATGTTTTTATTTTGTACAAAATCGATAAATTAGTAACTTTGCACTATAAAATCAATAGAAATGAACAAATTCAGTATCAGCCTGCTTCTTTTCTTAAGTTGCGGCATCTTTTTTTCAATGGCAAAACCAAAAACAGTGAAAATCCATATCATTGAGACAAGTGATGTGCATGGATGTTTTTTCCCTTACAATTACACGACAATGAAGGCTCAGGCTGGTTCCCTGGCAAGGGTCAGCGGGTATGTCAACTCTCTACGCAAAACTGAAGGGAACGTAGTGTTACTCGATAATGGAGATATCCTTCAGGGGCAGCCGTTGTCGTATTATTCCAATTTTGTAGATACGGCGGAAGTAAACATAGCTGCCCAAGTGTGTAATTATCTCAAGTATGACGCCCAAACCATTGGCAACCATGATGTGGAGACCGGTCATAAGGTTTTTGATGCCTGGCATGCAGCTCTCAATTTTCCACTGCTTGGCGCGAATGTCATCAACGCACAGACGGGAGAACCTTATCTTAAGCCTTATACCATCATCAACCGTGGCGGAGTAAAGATTGCTGTTCTTGGCATGCTCACACCTGCCATTCCCAACTGGTTGTCGGAGGACTTGTGGAGCGGTCTTCGATTTGACGACATGATCGTCACTGCCAAGAAATGGATCAGCTATATCAAAGCCAACGAGCATCCCGATATAATTATTGGATTATTTCATTCTGGTAAGGATGGAGGCATTGTCACTGACAAGTACGGAGAAAATGAATCCTTACAGGTGGCCCAGGAGGTGCCGGGATTTGACATCATCCTTTTTGGTCATGATCATACCCGTTTTTCAGGATCTGTTGTCAACAGGGAGGGAAAGAAAGTGGTTTTGCTTGATCCCGCCAACAATGCCATGTCAATTGCACAAGCTGATATAGAGTTGGCAAAGATAAAAGGAAAATGGTGTGTTAAGAATATTGATGGTAAATTAGTTGACGTAAGAGATTTGCCTACAGATGAAGATTATTTAGCTCACTTTAAGAGTTTCACGGATGAAATTTCGCAATATGTAGACAGGCAGATCGGCACCCTCGCTCATGACATCTATTCAAAGGACGGATTCTTTGGACCCTCAGCATTTAACGATCTCATTCATAACCTCCAGCTTGACCTTACCCATGCCGACATCTCTATTTCCGCTCCATTGCAATTCAATTCTAAATTGTGCCAAGGTCCGATCCGCGTTGCGGACATGTTCAACCTTTGTCGATTTGAAAACCAACTTTATGTCATGAGGCTTACGGGAAAAGAAATTCGCAAACATTTGGAAATGAGCTACGATCAGTGGGTAAATACAATGCATTCGCCTTCAGACCATCTGCTTTTATTAAGCTCTTCTACAGTGGGAGATCAACAAAGATTAGGATTCAAAAATTTCACTTTCAATTTTGATTCCGCTTCCGGCATCGACTATACTGTAGATGTTACGCAACCCAACGGACAGAAGGTTCACATTCTTAGGATGTCAGATGGTCAACCATTCGATGAGAACAAATGGTACAAGGTGGCTGTTAACAGTTATCGCGCCAATGGAGGTGGCGAATTGCTCACTCGCGGTGCAGGCATTCCTCACGACAGTCTGCAAAGTCGTATTATTTGGAAATCACAATACGATTTAAGACATTATCTGATCCAATGGATTGAGAGACTTCATGATCTTGACCCTCAGCCCAACAATAACTGGAAATTTGTACCCGAAAAATGGGTAGAGGAAGCTGGCAAACGAGATTATAAATTGCTATTTGGAGAAAAATGAATTATTGGTTTATTTTCTGTCAGTCAGATCTCTTGGTAAAGCGCTGCTCTGACGATACATATGCCATTCCTCTTTCAGAGGAGCCCCCAGTAAAACTAAAGGAATGGACACATGTGCTGAATGTTGGTACAATGGAAAATGGCATCGCTTGCAAGGCCTTCTCCATAGAACAACCTATCGCTGAAATGGATGGCTATCACATGTGTGGACTTCGCAAGTCTTTCTATTATCTGCCGCGCGATTTCTATCTTAAGGCGGGGAAATGCCACGAATTGCTTTACTGGGACAAAAATACACGTTTCTGTGGTGTATGCGGCGCTCCGATGAAGATGCACACGGACATTTCCAAACGCTGTACGTCGTGTGGTAAAGAGGTTTGGCCACAACTCGCCACAGCCATTATCGTGCGCATACAGCGCGGAGATGAGATTCTCCTGGTCCATGCAAAGAACTTCGCCACCAATTTCTATGGGCTGGTTGCAGGGTTTGTTGAGACCGGAGAAACTCTTGAAGAGGCTGTGAAACGCGAAGTTATGGAAGAGACCCAATTGGAGATTACCAATCTCAAATATTTCGCCTCACAGCCTTGGCCTTATCCTTGCGGACTTATGGTGGGGTTCACTGCCGATTATGTGAGTGGAGACATCTGTCTGCAGCGTTCTGAATTAAGTAGCGGTGGATGGTTCAGACGAGATAATCTCCCGACGATACCCGAGAAACTAAGTATCGCCAGAAAGCTCATCGACGATTGGATCAAGCAGTAAACAATAGAGGCACAACCGTAACAACTCCTTACGGAGCGCGTGGTGAGTGCCTCTACTCTTTGGAGGATGAGTGATGCTGAGAGTCTTCTTTTAGGATCTCATTGATTTCCGCGTCGGTCTTTGTCAGTTTATCCTTGCATATTTTAATAAGGCTTTTTGCCTCTCTCAGTTGTAGAGTGAGCGTGTCAAGATCCAGATTGCCGTCTTCCATATTTTGTACAATTTCTTCTAACCTTGACATGGCTTCTTCATAAGATGGCTTCTTTTGCATATTTTTAGAAATTTATGGATGATGTATTTTTTTTATTTCGCTGGTAAAATAGCCCTTTTCCACTTGGGTCAAGACGCATTGACCTTCATGTAAACGAGAAACATCTTTTACGATCTTACCGTCAACCGTGGTGATGCTGAATCCCTTTTTCAATAAGTTTTGCGGATCATTCAGTTTCAGCTGTTCCTCTAATAGCTTCAAACTATGCCTCTGGAGCTGAATCATATTTCGGGCTTGGGGTAGGAGAGTGTTTTCAATTATCAATAATTTCTGTCGGTTCTTCTCTAATCTTAATCTTGAACTGTTGTTCAGTCTCATCTGCAACTGCCTTATCTTCTGTTGTTGGTTGCTGCTCATCAACTTAAAAACGATTGGTGTCTTCTCCCTAAGATGATTGAAGCGAATGTGCTCAAAATTCAATCGTTGCTGAGCCAAGTGCAGAATGCGGTCTTCCAATTTCTGTAACCTTTCAAACAGGGCCGAAAGGCAATCTACAAAAAAAGAAGCCACAGCCGTAGGAGTCTTCAAACTGCGGAAAGCAACCAAATCAATGATACTTTCATCCCTCTGGTGCCCAATACCGGTTATCACAGGCAATGGAAAGTTAGCCACATTTTCAGCCAAGGCCAAAGTATCAAAACCACTTAGATCACTCGTTGCACCGCCTCCGCGAATAATAACGACAGCATCGAACTCATCCTGTCTCGCGTTGATCTCGTTAAGAGCCGAGATAATGCTGGACTCCACCAATTCGCCCTGCATGACAGCGGGGAACAATACGGTTAGAAATTGGAGTCCATACGGGTTATCAGACAGCTGTGCACAAAAATCACCGTAGCCAGCAGCCCCCGCAGAGGAGATGACAGCAATGCGTTGGGGCAGGAGGGGAAGAGTGAGGCCCTTTTGCAAATCAAAGACACCTTCCTCTTTAAGTTTAGTGATGATTTCTGCACGGCGCCGTGCCATATCGCCCAAGGTAAACGTGGGGTCAACATCTTCTATTATCCATGAGAATCCATAAGCCTCATGAAACTGTGCCGTGACGAGCAGCATGACGTTCATTCCTGCATGTATAGGTTCTCTGGTGACTCGTTCAAATTTGGGTTTCAGTTGCCTCCACTTGCTCGCCCAGCATTTGGCATCAGCCCGGGCAACGGGGGTAGTGAGGAAAGGGTCATTCTCAACTAACTGCATAAAGCAGTGACCACGGACCTCACGCACTTCTGAGATCTCGGCCTCGACCCAGTACGACTGATTAAGTGACAATTCTATCACTTCTCTCACCATACCGTTGAGTTCGAATAGCGTGAGCGCTTGTCGGTTTTCGTTTTTCATTTTGCTTTCCCTTCATGGTAGGCCTTCCAGAAATCGGGAATGCCATACCCGTAAATATTGTCAGGATTGGATGCATTGTTTCCCGAATCCTTCACAAGCTGTATGATTTGTAAGGCATTTTTCTCGGGGAGAGCTTGCCATAGACAAGCCACCAAACCAGCCACGAGCGGAGTAGAGAACGATGTTCCCATATCGTGGGAAATATTTCCCCTGCCGTCGATTACAGCTGTCGGACTGCCTTGGGCCATCACGTCGGGTTTGATTCTTCCGTCAGCTGTAGGTCCTATGCTGCTGAACGACGCATTCTCCCCATTGGCATCCACTGCTCCCACAGTAAGAATGTCGCGTGCATCACCGGGAAAATTTATTCTCTTCCACGACCTCATACCATCATTGCCAGCACTGTTGACAAGAACGATTCCTTTTTTGGCAAGTCGGGAAGCAGTGCGGGAAATAAAGGCCGTCAACCCATCCTGCTGTCTATAGCAATAGTCATTGCGTTTATCGTCGAAAGCATGATAGCCTAACGAAGAGCTAATGATGTCGGCACCAATGGAGTCGGCCCATTCAACAGCCTCAGCCCAATAGTCTTCTTCGGCCGAACTTTCTGTCTGAACGTTCTCACTGCGGGCCAAGAGGTAGGCGGCATCGGGGGCGGTACCCACATAGACATGGGGCCTGTTGACAGCCATAGCAGAGAATGTCTTCGTTCCGTGATCTGAAGTTGAATAGAATTCGCCTACACGAGGATTGACGAAATCCTTAGTGCCATAAATCCTCACATTATAAAAACTTTTGATTCTGTCGACATTCATGAATCCACCATCGACCACAGCAATCAGTTTGCCTTTGCCCCTGAATCCTGCCTCATGAAGTCTGATACCATTAAGCATTTCTATTTGTTTCTCTGTTGAGCCATAGAGGTTCGACGGAACTGAATCCCAGGGATTGAGAAACTCTTTAAGGATGCTTCGCTTCACAGGACTTATGCTGTCTGGCGTAGTGTATACAAGTTTCACCTTCCGTACGAAAGGTAGCGAACTCAGGGCGGTGACGCAAGAAGAGTCGTTTGTGATCACAAGTACACTATTGTTCCATTTGCTCTGTCCGAGAATCTGAACATTTTGCTGTCCGATGATCTTCAAATACTGCGGTGATACGGGAAGGTCTGTAGAGTCGATGGCAATATTTTGTCGCTCTCTTCTGCTGATGGAACGTTCAGAAAGAAACTCCTTGGGGTTGTCAAGACTATAGGGTGAAAAAGCCTTATCTGTAAGCGCCAATCTGAAAAGCCAGGCCTTGGTGATAGGATTGACAATCTTATCGATTGCACGAGAGGGAGCTGCCATCGTTGCAAGGCTAAACAAAAGAAACAATGTGAGGGACGTAATTGCCCGCAAATCGTGGACCATATTATTGTTTGTTGAATATTAGATTGCAAAATTAATACTTTTCTCCCACTTTTATACCTTAATAAGGATCTTTTTCTGCAAATATCACATACTGATTTGTTATTAATTGAATTGTGAGCAGCTATAACGGATTTCGTGGTTGTCCACTATCTGTGACATTTGCAATCCGACGGGCCGGCTTCTGCGAGCTGGCGGACCGGCTTCTGCGAGCTGGCGGGCCGGCATATGGGAGCCGGTGGGCAAGCATATGAGAGCCGGTGGGATGGTTTATGGAAGCCGGTGAGCTACCTAATGTCGGCAGGTGTAAACTCTCTGTAGCTAAAAGTAAAGCCCGCTACCCAATTTGGGCGCGGGCTTTGATATGAAAGACTGCTGATTTTATTCCATATAGGTAATCACAATCGTTTTAATTCGTAACTGTGACTTTCCTCCGGTCGAAGTATTTGTATTCGTGATCACAACCGTTTTCCCATCAACACCTGTGAAACTCAATGTAGTCCCATCAAGCACGACCGTGCCGGGATTCACCGAAACATGTCCCTCGGCTGTATAGTCCGTACCATTGTAACTGTCACAGGTAAATGTGATGCTCTTGATTTTTTTTGTCGAGGTCAGAGTAATCATGTTCTTGGGATAGACGCGAATTGTGCCACCTCCAGCTGAATAATATTTAGGCGGGTTGGTGGCTTCACCTTTCTCAAAAGCAAGTTTTGTCCCATCGACTAATTGAAGTATACCTACTTCGGTTGCACTTTTCAGACCGCAATCAGCAGCAGAGAAACTGATGGTATTGCCGGATACGGTTCCTATATTTCCAGTTTCACCAGGTGTATCACCTCCACCCTGATTGTCAATGGATATGATTTGACTACCTTGGGCCATTTGTGGTTTATTCCCAAATACGGTGAGTTTACCCTTGACAACCACCGTTTGTCCAACCTTGATTTGGTCTTCAGCCGTGAATTTATCGCCATTGAGATAATATCCACGATAGATTTCAAATTGATTAGTAGTAGTGCCGTCATCAGAGATAAAGTAAGTTGCATTACCAAATTTGGTAGAAACTTCTGAGATTTGGGAAATTTTGCCTTTTACAAACACCTCAGAGGTATTGTCGGCCTTTGCTTGCTCGTTGGCTGCGACTGCATTGTAGGGATTGTTTTGTGTACCGTCGCCTTTGGCCTCTCCGGTAGTGGTACCTCCTCCTGGATTAGGATTTTCAGGAGCAGTTCCCTCATGCAGAATGAAATTACGCACCTCCCAAGTAGCCGAATTGTCCGTACAAGTATACTGGAGGGCAACAACTACATTATTCTTCCCGATAAATTGTACAGGTAAATCTACAGCGGCTGAGTACCAAGTAGTCCAGTCGCTCCCTTCTGTCATCTTGTCGCCATTGATCACCTCGGTCCAGGTTGTCGTCGTGGGATCGCCCGTGTAGTTGTCGGTTATGAGCACTCTGTCGGCAACACCCTCTTTGGACTTACCATAGTTAGTATAATAACGAAGCATGTATTCAAATTTGACATATGCAGACTTCGACTTTGTCAAATCTACTGGTGTCGAAACCAAGAACGCGTTGGAAGGAGTATCCGTTCCAGTAGTCGTTCCATTGGTATGGCCTGTTGCCTTAGCGTAATGATGTGAATCGATGGTCCATGCTACACCTAAAGGAGTGACAGCCGTAAAGGGCGTGAAATCCGATGCGAAGGTAGCATTGATATATACACTGTCGTCTGTTACGACACCTGGTTCTCCACCGTTGCTACGGCCAGGGTAGTCATAGGGAGAAGGTACATCCTCACACGATGTAAAGGTCATGGCTGAGACAGCCAAGATCGTGAAAATAGAAAATATCTTTTTCATTTTATTTGTTTTTTCGATTATCGATGTTTTATTAATTGGCTGGTTGAACATCATCTATTGAACGAATGATGAACTCCTTATAGCGGTTGTAGGTGATTACGATACCCGTAACATTTACCTTTCCAGTAGGGACATACGTGGCGGCAAAATCTGCATAGTTGCTTGTGTAAACCATCACGCTCTTGTCGATGCCCTTGAAATAGATACTCTTTGATCCTGCACCACTGTTGGGCGAAGCAAAGGTCGTTGTGTCGTTGGGCACATCAAACCGGACATTCTTGATAGTGGCAAGTTTGGCGCCATCATTGAAATTGTCCCATGTAGAGTTGTTAAAAGTAACAGGTTCTATGTTCTTAGTATTACCTGTCAACTTAAAGTGGCTGTTCCAAAGCAGTTTACTCATACGGCTGACATAAGTGTTGCCACTGGCATTGGTGTAGGGGACTCCTATCTGTGCCTGAAGTCCATAATTTCCTATATAGAGATCCTTAAGATCTACGACAATCTCCGTTCCTATGGGCAGGTAGCCCCAAATGCCGCCTTCAGAAATAGCGATGATGATCGCTCCCGTTTCGTCTTGCAAAGAAATCTCATTATAAAGATTCCCTTCAATATCGTTACCCGTCACGACGCCCTTGATCTGTATATCAGAGGTGATCTTCGTGTAGCTTTTCCCATCGCGATAGTCGGTGGTGATATAATTTTTGTATTGGCTTTTGAGCTGTGCTATGGAGATCACATTGCTCTCGACAATAGCCTTATTGCCTCGCGAGTTGAGCTCGGTCGGGTCATCCCAGTTTCCATCCATACACCCGGAGAGGAGGCAGGCGGTCAAAGCCAACATGAAAATCTTTAGTTTATTCATAACTGATTATTTTCCTTTGTGTTGATATGTCAAAATAACTCAGAAACGGTAGGAGACCTGGAACATCCCGTTAGTACCGTATACGTGATATTTCTTCGGATTTTTAGAGAAGATATAACCGCGGCTGTTACCAGAATTGGTAACATCGCTTCGGCTCTGCTCATAACCGCCAGTGACGATTTTCTCATTGTTCAGAATGTTGGTGAGCATCAAATTGAAGGACAACATGCCTCCTCTTCTGATTCTGATGCTCTTGCCAATACTGCCATCAAGCATGAAGCCCCCCTTGCCCTTATCTTGGCTGCTTACGTTGTAGGATCCGTCTTCATTGACCCCATTGGGAAGTGAAGCCACCTTTTTGGCATAGCGCCAATAAGGAGAATAACTAAGGTATATACGGTCGTAATAATTGCAAGAAAGTGTGACAAACCATCCTTTGTTGTGATAGTCCAGTCCAAGGCTTGCCGCGGTAAGAGGCGTACCACTTTCCCTCATATTTTTGATGAGTGCCCTGTCGGTATTGTACTCGCCTTGAGTAGAATTCAGATAGATCACATCTGCATTGCTCGAGTTCTTGGCTTCGCTGATTGTTCCTACTGCTTTTAAATCCAACCAAGAGAAGAGTTTGAAATTCATGCCGAGCTCGGCACCATAGTATTGCTTTTGCAGGCCCGAAAGAGAATTATACGAGAAGGAGTTGATGTCATCAAAATAGAAACATGTCCATTCTGTAGCATCATCTACTTGCGTGAAATATCCACTTAAGTTAGCCCGGAGCCATGTCCCGCTATATTGGTAACTGAATTCCGTACTGAGAATACGTTCATTCTTCAAGTTGCGCACAAAGTCGTTGTTCATCTCAGCAGACGCAAAGGCAACATTGGCAAGAGGGGCATTCCACTGATAGCCGGCTCCCACTGACAGGACATGTCCTTGGCCCGCGTCCCAGGAGAGAGCGGCCTTGCCACCACCATCAAGAAATCTGGCCTTGCCGCTTTTGCCATAAGAGTTTTCTGCAAAAAGGCCATTCTTCATCTTGCCGTCACGTTCAAAAGCAGTACCGCCAATCTTTCCGTTGAGCGTGAAGTGGAAACGGCCAAATGTTGACGAGTAGTTGGCCCAGGCATAAGCCTTATGGGTATAGATATTATAGTTATAGCCAAACTTGTCACCTTCGCCTACGGTGGCGTTGGGATGATTCAAATCATACTGCACCCAGTCGGAACTTGGGGAGTAGTTGCCAACGGCGTAGGTGTTGATGTTGTGGAAATACTCGGCCCCTAACATGTCGTCCATCGTCTTATAATGCATCCCTTTGTTGGTCGTAAGCACAAAACCGGCATTCCAATTACTGTTTTTCGTCTGGACGACACTCAATGTTGAAGCGAGGGTCAGGTAAAGATTATTGTTGTGTCTTGCCTCAACATAATACATGGCATCACGTCCGAGTGAGTTTGCGTTGCGGTTAGCCCAATAGAGGCGGTCCCATTGTATCTGCCGGTTCTCCTTGCTGTATTTATAATAGTCTACGGCACGTTGCCAATCCTGGTAAGCAGCATCTGTCTGCAAAGCCGTGTTACCGGTATTCCAAACATCATAGAAAGTGCTGGGCAGGCTTTTCCAATAGTCAGGAGCAGGATTGTCGCTGTTGTTATAATTGAGTTTTGTGCTCTTGTAAATGGAATATTTTCCCAACAAGGTTGTTGTTAGCTTCATCTTCTCTGTGATTTTCCAATCCCAAGTGAGCAGGGCACTTGGAGCGTAGTCGTTCACCACTCTTGAGTTGCGCTTTTTCCCATTCTGGTAACCCCAATAAGGGTTGTACTGATAGTCGTTGGCGAGCCAGAAGCTCTCATCGGTAGCAGCACCCTGTGAAGAGCGTTCCGTTGGATTCCCCCAAGTAGAGAAAGAAAGAGAATGATTTCTTCCAAGCAGTTTCTCAAAGCCGAAGAAATAAGAAAGAGAATTATAGTATGTGCCTTCGACGTATCCCCTATCGGCCCAACGGTAGGTAACATTAGCACTGAAAGCCCATCCTTTTTTATTGAAGCCACTATTGAATGTATACATCCCTCGCAACGTATAGTTGCGGTTTGCAGCTCCCAAGGAAAAACGGTGGCCTACGCGCTGATCTCCCGAACGGAAATCGTAATTGTTGGAACCAGCCAGACTGGAAACGCCAAAACTACCCGTCTCGAAAGGCAATGTAAAATCAACGTTTCGCGTCAATTGGTTCAAGCCTCCAATAGAGGAGTAACTGAAAGTACCGCGCTCCACATCATTGACTGGAGCTCCATTAATGTAAATCTCATTGTACTTCTGATTTAAGGCCCGATATCTGAATCTCACGGGGGAGAACAGATAGCCGACCTCATTGGCATAAGTGTTTGTATTGGAATTGAGAATGGTAACACCCTGATAGGAGTTAGCGTCTTCATCCAATTGTGATTCGGTGAAGGTGAACGAGTTGTCATCCAGTGCCTGTGCCTGTTGCCTTTGGTTGTTGTTTTGAGCAACGGAGGGGGAGACAGAACACAACACGAACACCAGTAAGTTTACCTTTATTCGCATGTGATAAATGGTTGATTGTTATTTTCTGCAAAGATAACAAAATTTTGCTATATTTTATGCCTGCGGCAAAATTTTATTCTCATGGAGAATTGGACAAACACCTTTTTTAGTATCTTTGCAAAAAAATTGGTATCTTATTGGACAAAATCAAAATGAAAACGACTCTATTCTCTTTGCTTTGTTTCCTGGCAGTAGTTACTTCGTCCTATGCTCAGGAAAAGAAATTCTCAGCGTATGCAATTGGCTTTTATAATTTGGAAAATCTCTTCGATACACAACATGATGAGGGGAAATTGGATGATGATTTTCTTCCAAATGGTTCATATAAATGGGACAGTATCAAATATACGAACAAACTTCACAATATGGCCCAGGCCCTATCAGATATGGCAACAACAAAACTCCCGAAAGTGGGTTGTGCTGTCATAGGAGTCAGCGAAGTTGAGAATGATCATGTGCTCAAGGATCTCTGTGCACAGCCTGCACTTGCAGCCCGTGGATATCGATACGCTCATATTGAGGGACCGGACTTGAGAGGTATTGATTGCGCTTTACTCTATAATCCGGCACTCTTTACTATAGAGAATACAACTTTATACCCCTATGTTCAACATTTGAAAGATAATCCCAATTTCATTACCAGAGGATTTCTCGCCGTTACGGGCACCTTGGCTGGTGAGCGTATGACTTTTATTGTCTGCCACTTGCCCTCCAGAGGCAATGGACCAGCCTATAGAGAACAAGGGGCTTCTGAGGTAAAAGCATTGAAGGACTCTATTTTAAAGTCAGATCCTCAACGCAAACTCATCGTCATGGGAGATATGAACGATGATCCTACGAACAAGAGTATGTACGACTGTCTTGGCGCGAAAGAATCCCCTGCAAAGGTTGGTGATGGTGATATGTTTAATCCATGGTACAATATCATAAAAGACGGAAAGGGGACACTGTTCTATAAAGGTGGTTGGAACTTGTTTGACCAAATCATTCTCTCTCCTAATCTTGTCAACCGTAACAATGAACGGGATTATTCTTCATTAAAGTTTTGGAAAAATGAGGTACAACGCATGCCCTACCTCTTTCAGACCGAGGGTGCTTATAAGGGTAGTCCCAAACGCACAACGGCCGGTGGAGAATGGCTCAACGGCTACTCAGATCACTTGCCTGTAGTCGTTTATTTACTCAAACAACAATAGGCCTTCTATATTTTCTTACTTTCGACTGAACCTGTGCAGAAGGATTCATGGATACAAAGAAGGAGTAAAAGACGTTGGATTCCAACTATTAGTCTTTTACTCCTTCTTTGTTGATCGGAATTGCATCAGAAGGTCAAAGGAATGTCTACCTTTAGAGTAATATTTCTTCCCATATTATAGAATCCTTCCTTTCCTGTGGCCGGATTCAATCCTGCATACTTCAACCGGCTAAGATGGTTTTGATAAGCCCTGTTCAACAGGTTCTCTCCAATTAGATAAACCGAAAAAGCCTTCTTTCCCTTATGCTTGATGTCTGTTGCCAACGAGGCTCCCAGTAAGGTGTATGAAGGTGTGGCTGTCTCTGTATGGTCTATCTTGTAGAAGTGGTTCTGTCTAAAATTGCATTCCATTTCTATTTTGGCGTAGAGATTGTCAAGTGTTTTCCCATCTCTAATGAAGGTGTATCTTATCTCTCCATTCCATCGTGGTGCCGGGGTCATAGGCAAATATTTGCTCTCATCCGGCTGATGGAGCTGCACAGCATTTACAAAGGAGAAAGAATTCTGCATATGCAAAGTCTCAATTGGATGAAGATCTAAAGAGAATTCTCCGCCCAACAGGCGTGCATCACCTTGCATGTTCATATAGACAGGTAAATTATCGACCATTTCAGCAGTCCTTCCCATAAAGATGTAATTGTCTATCGTGTTGCAGAAAAGAGCTATTTGTGAGGACAACCACGAAGAAGTGTAATCCCATCCTAAATCAAACTGAAGGCTCTTTTCCGCTTTCAGCGCATTATTTCCCCTTTCATATCTAAAAGTTCCTTCGTGCACGCCATTGGCACAAAGCTCGCTTAGGTTAGGAGCTCTAAAACCAGCAGATACATTCATCCTGAGATTCATTCTCTCATCGATTTTATAAACAGTTCCAAAACTGCCAGACAGTCCATTGAATTGACGTGACAACCTTTGAAAGAGGTCGCCAAGAGCAAACGCATGCAAATGACGCGAATCGAATCTAATCCCTCCATTCGTTGTCCAACGATTAATCTTGTAACTCCCAGTGATAAAAGTACCAATATCAAACAACGAATAATCTGGGATAAGAAATTCGGTGCCTTTGTTCATCGATCGTTGATACATGCCATTGAGACCGGCTGTGAGCTTCCAGCCTTTCAAACCTCCCAAATTATATCGTGCTCCGTAATTAAAGGTATGCAGCTTCAGGTCTAAACCTGGTGTAGAGGCACTTTCTTCATACTCTTCACGCCGGTTCTGCTGATAGGCTAACAATGTAACCAACTGACCTCTGCCTATATAGATCGACTGATTCCATGATGCCTTATAATGATGAATCTGTTGGAAGGGTAGCGCCTTCTTGTAGGATTTGTCAGATCCATCCTCCTGGTTGTCCGGCTCTATCATACTGGGTGTCAAATGATAATACGAGAGATTCAGATGACTATATCCCCAACTCTTATTGGCTCCCAAAACTGTATTGAACGCACGCTCATGGAATTGCGATCCATGAACATAACCATCGATAGAATTGTGATAAGGGTGGGCGAATTTCTCAGAATATCTCGTCCCCCAAATCCAGCCATTTTGATTTCCTTCCAGATTAAGACTATAGTCGAAAAGCCCATTGTTTGATTGATATTCGGAAGTAATATTTCCCAAAATCTGTCCCATAGGCGCAGCAGGCCGTGGATTCAAGATCACGACACCCGCCATTGCGTCAGAACCATACATAAGTGAGGCCGGCCCTTTCAGCACCTCCACGCTTCCTACGCGCTGTGCATCTACTTCTATTCCGTGTTCATCTCCCCATTGTTGTCCCTCTTGTCTCACGCCATCGTCAATCGTAACAATCCTGTTATAACCCAGTCCTCGGATAATCGGTTTGGATATACCACTTCCGGTTGTGATTTGTGAGATGCCCGGCTGATGAGCAATGGCATCTATAATATTGGTTGAGCTGATTCCGTCTATTTGTTTTTTCGTCAGAACTGCCACAGGTGCTGAAGCATCTTTGAGCAAAATAGAGCCCGTCACACCTTTTACGACAACCTCGTTGATCAGCGCATTCGATTCCTTCATAACAAAGTCTACATGCGTGACTTTGGTAAGATCCAATGTTTTGATGATTGTCTGGTGACCTACATAACTGATTTGGAGAGTAAGCGTCCGCTTAGGCAAGTCCTTAAGAGAGTAATTGCCATTCTCATCCGTTACTGTCCCAATTGAAAGGTCGGGGACAAAAACGGTAACACCCATAAGGTTGCTACCATCGGAGGCATCTTTAATATTGCCAGTCAGCGTTGCGGTAGCAATAGAATTATCTGCTGTAGCCCACATGCAAAAGGTGTTGAGCAACAGCATTAATAAAAGTTTTTTCATACTTTACTGTTTCTGTAATCGATTGTAATTAAATAATTGAATCACAGCATATTAATATACGGTGATTTGAGAAAATAATATTTTGGATTACAGAACTTGTGGAGGTCCGCGAAGAAGGTTGTGTCCATAAGCTTGAGATAGTTTCTTGTACCTGCGCAGCGTTGCCTTCACAACAATATAGCTTGCCAAAGGCTGAATAACGAGGGCTAAAGATGGAAGGTAGGACAAAGCCAAAAAATGGCAAAGCACACATTCCGCAGTGGTAGAACCCGCGCCATTTATATGACTGGGATGGTGAAGATGATGGGCGCAAGAATAGCAAATTTCAGTTGTCGACGGCCCTTCATGATAGTGAACTGTTGATACAAAGAAAATAGGCAGGAATACCAATAATAGTATCCATGCATACCATCTTCTTTTACTATCTATAGTTCTTCGATATTTCATCGCATCTTATGGACGCTAACAAAATTACAAATATATATTTATTATTTGAAAGCTTGGACGTGCGATTTATGCTTTTTTATGTTTCTCATCATGAATATTTCGAAGAATTAAAAAAATAACAAGAAGCAGCATCGGTAATCCAAACTGCTTCTTGAAATATACCTGGGGGAATGAAATCACAAAATCGAAGTAAAAGTGAAGCAATCGGGAAACTCCTGCCCAAGATTGTTGGGCGCCTCTTTAAAGATTGCATAGAATGCACTCCCGCTTCCGGACATCTGAGCATATAAGGCACCAAGTTGATACAGACGCTGTTTGATATTGGCCAATTCTGGGTATATTTTGAAAACACTATCTTCAAAATCATTATGCAACGACTCACGCCATGTATCGATGGGCTGTCTAACGATGGTACGGCATGAAACATTTGGTTTTTCAACCTTGACATGTTGGTAGGCCTCACGTGTCGACACTGCAACATTGGGCTTTACGATACCGATATAATATCCGTTGAGATTCCCCTGTTCATTGTCTACAGGTTCAAGCTGATCGCCGATGCCTGTGGCAAAAGCAGGTGTAGCCGTGATGAAGAAGGCGCAATCGGCTCCAAGACGGGCCGCATAACGTTCCATCTCAGCGATGCCCAAATTCAAACGGAAACGCTCGTCAAGAAGCCGGATCATAAAAGCAGCATCGCTTGAGCCGCCTCCAAGCCCCGCTTGAGAGGGTATACGCTTGAAAAGATGAGCATGAACGCGGGGCAACTCATAATCAGAAGCCAACAAATTGTAGGCTTTTACCACAAGATTGTCTGCCTCGTCACAGTCGATGGAGTTACCAGTGATTTTCAAATCACAGTTGACATCCGAAGGGAAATCTTTGTCCATATGCTTGATTTCCAACGCATCAGTCAGTGGGATAGGGTAGAAGACCGTCTCCAAATCGTGATAGCCATCGGTACGGACTCCGACAATATTTAATCCAAGATTGATTTTCGCACAAGGAAAAACTACCATAATCGTATACTTGTTGTTCTTGGCAAAGGTAAGAAAAATAATGCATACAGCATAGGCCATAATCCATAATTCTTTGTAACTTTGCAAAAAAATATATCACCATGCCCAATACTTCAACAAGGAAAAAAACTGTATCCAAAACACCCATTGATCCATCTTTCGGGCACCTTCAGCCGCAAGCTCTTGATATTGAGAAAGCTGTACTTGGTGCACTCATGATAGACAAAGACGCTTTCTCCATGGTTTCGGAGATGCTGCATCCTGAGAGCTTCTATGACCCGCGGCACCAGAAAATCTATCTTGCCATTCAAACACTCAACATGGACGAGAGACCCGTTGACTTCATGACGGTTTCTGACCAGCTGGAACGCCAGGGAGATTTGGAAACAGTGGGAGGTGCTCCTTACATTATGGAGTTGTCTTCTCTTGTCGCCTCTTCGGCCAATATAGAATACCACGCCCATATCATCGCACAGAAATTTCTGGCCCGACAGCTCATTCATTTTGCATCAGAGATTGAGACCAAAGCCTTTGACGCTACAGTGGACGTGGATAGCCTTATGCAGGAAGCAGAGGGAGCGCTCTTTGAACTCTCCCAAAAGAATATGCGGCAGGATTTCACCCAAATCGACCCAGTGATCAAGCAAGCTGTGGATGCCATTACAAAAGCCTCGGCCAATGATGGGGGTATTACCGGCATTCCGTCTGGATATACAAAGTTGGACGAAGTGACGAGCGGCTGGCAGCGCAGCGACTTGATTATTATCGCCGGTCGTCCTGCAATGGGTAAGACATCGTTTGCACTCAGCTTGGCCAAGAATGCTGCTGTGGATTATAAGATTCCGGTTGGTTTCTTCTCGCTTGAGATGAACAACGTGCAGTTGGTCAATCGACTTATCTCTAACACTTGTCGCATCAAAGGCTCAAAAATATTAAACGGCCAATTGGCGCCCGACGAGTGGGAGAGGCTGGACAAGAACTTGAGTCAGTTGACGGGTTCACCTATTTATATAGACGATACTCCGGGACTATCTGTATTTGAACTGAGGACGAAAGCACGCCGGCTTGTCCGCGAGAAAGGAGTGCAGCTCATTATGATTGACTATCTACAGCTGATGAATGCCAATGGTATGCGCTTCAACAACCGCCAAGAAGAGGTTTCCACCATTTCACGCTCTTTGAAGGGGCTTGCAAAGGAACTCAACATCCCCATCATCGCGCTGTCCCAGCTGAACCGTACGGTTGAAAACCGTGAGGGACAAGGCATAGACGGCAAGCGTCCTCAACTAAGCGACCTTCGTGAATCGGGTGCCATTGAGCAGGATGCTGATATGGTGGTATTTGTCCACCGCCCAGAATATTATCATATTCTTCAGGATGAAAAGGGAAACAATCTAAAGGGTATGGCACAGATTATTATTGCCAAGCACCGTAAAGGTGCAACTAAAGACGTGCTCTTAACCTTCAAGGGAGAGTACACCACATTTCTTAATCCAGAAGAAAACCAGTTTACTCCTTTGGATGCTGGCGATCAAGGAGGCGAAATTATTGGGAGCCGCCTAAATGGTGAAGACATAGACGGATTGCCTACGATGCAGAGCGATGTACCGTATTAATGAATTAACATGAAAGAAAGGAATTGACAGAATCAAGCAATTCGTCGATTCCTTTCTTTTATTATCCACACCCCAATTATTTCTTATCGTCTAACTGTTGCTGCAATCTGACGATTTCATCGCGATATTGGGCAGCTTGGATGAAATCCAAGGCTTTTGCTGCCTGTTTCATCAATTCTGTGGTGTTGGCAATGCTCTTTTCCAATTGAGCTTTCGTCATATGGATGACAATAGGATCGGCTACCATTGCCGTATCTTCGGGCTCAATATATGCTTGTGGCTGTATCGTCAGCGACTGGGATTCAGGTTTACCGATCTCTCCCTCAGTTTTTGTTGTTGGCAATGATGTGGAGATGGACTTGACAATCTGTTTCGGCGTGATGTGGTGATCAGCATTATATTTCAGTTGGATGCCTCTTCTTCTGGCCGTTTCATCGATTGTCTTTTGCATACTTTCGGTAATGGTGTCAGCATACATGATGACCTTTCCATTGACATTTCTTGCAGCACGGCCAGCAGTTTGGGTCAAACTTCGATGGCTACGCAAAAATCCTTCTTTGTCAGCATCGAGAATAGCCACCAAGGACACCTCTGGTAGGTCAAGACCTTCGCGCAAAAGGTTTACACCAACCAACACGTCGAAAACGCCCGCACGGAGGTCGTTCATGATCTTAACTCGGTCAAGTGTCGCAACGTCGCTATGGATATAATTGGCCTTAACGTTGTGATTGAGGAGGAATTCTGTGAGTTCTTCAGCCATACGCTTGGTTAATGTTGTGACCAGAACGCGTTCATTGCGAGTGGCTCTATCTACGATTTCTTCCAAGAGGTCGTCTATTTGATTCTCACTCGGACGCACCTCAATCTCTGGATCCAGCAAACCTGTTGGCCGGATAATCTGCTCCACCACGACCCCTTCAGCTTCTTGCAATTCATAATCTGCCGGAGTGGCTGATACATAGATTACTTGATGGAGCATCTCGTGGAACTCTTCAAATCGCAGCGGACGATTGTCAAAAGCAGCTGGAAGCCTGAATCCATATTCCACCAGGTTTTGCTTTCGGGCACGGTCGCCACCATACATGGCGTTGATCTGTGGAACGGTTACATGACTCTCATCAATCACCATCAAGTAGTCTTTCGGGAAAAAGTCAAGCAGGCAGTATGGACGATCGCCGGGCTGCCGGCCATCAAAATAGCGCGAATAGTTTTCTATCCCTGAGCAGTGTCCTAACTCCTTAATCATCTCGATGTCATATTCCACGCGTTCCTTAATTCGTTGAGCCTTGATCTCATCGCCCATCTCCTTGAAGTAGGCCACCTGCTGCACCAGATCGTCTTGAATGTTGCGAATAGCGTTCTCGGTTTGTTCCTTGGAAGTAACGAAAAGATTGGCAGGATAAATTTGATAATCTTGAAAATTTTCTATGGTATGGAAAGTCAGACTGTCCACCTCCTCAATGGTATCGATTTCATCATCCCACCACGTTACACGCAGGACGTTATCACTATATGCCATGGCAATATCCACAGTATCTCCTTTTACTCGGAAATTGCCACGTTCCAGAGAAATATCGTTGCGCACATAAAGTGATGAGACCAGCGAACGCAAAAATTCGTTTCGGTCCAGTTTTTGTCCACACTTGATATGGATGATACTTTCATTCAGTGCCGTAGGTCCGCCCATGCCATAGATGCATGAGACTGAGGAGACCACGATAACATCCTTACGGCCGGAAAGCAAAGCCGAGACCGCACTTAATCTCAGTTTGTCTATATCATCATTTATAGCAAGGTCTTTCTCTATGTAAGTATCCGTTGTCGGTAAATAGGCCTCCGGCTGATAGTAGTCGTAGTAGGATACGTAATATTCCACAGCGTTATTTGGAAAGAATCCCTTCATCTCTTGATAAAGCTGAGCTGCAAGAGTCTTATTGTGACTCAAGATAAGAGTTGGTTTCCCCACGTTGGCAATAACGTTAGCAACGGTAAAAGTCTTGCCAGATCCGGTAACTCCAAGCAGAACCTGTGCAGGAACGCCGTCTTGGATGCCGTCTGTCAGTTGGCGAATAGCGTCAGGCTGGTCACCGGTGGGCTTATATTTGGAAGTAAGTTGGAAATCCATTAGCGAGTTCTCTATTTAATCTTTTGCAAACTTACAAATATTTTATGAGTTAGCCACAAGGTTTTTACATGTTTTTTGTAGAAAGCTACCAGATGAGCACTAACGAGTCACGTAATAAAAGAAATCATTGGTCATCTTTATCTATCCCAGTAAAATACGGAGTTTGCCACGGTTTCACATGGCGATTGCCAAAACATCTTGTGGCGTTCGGCACATTTCACGTGACATTTGCCACGATGATTGTATAAACAGAGTTTTTACCTGCAGTCTTCAAGACGAAGAAAGCTAACCGATAACAGTGAAATGATTAAGAATTTAAGGAATTAAGGTCATCTGAATCTGCAAAAGTTTTGCTATCTTTGCGCATGATTAAAAATCAGCAATATGACAAATTTTGATTATCAGACTCCTACCCGTCTTATTTTTGGAAAGGATGTAGTTAACCAACTTCCAGAGGTGCTGAAGCCTTTGGGACAAAGAGTATTGATTACCTATGGTGGAGGAAGCATTAAACGCATAGGCCTTTACGCCAAGGTAATGGAGCTTCTCAAGGACTTTGACGTTTTTGAACTCCCAGGCATAGAACCCAATCCCAAATATTCCACGAGCGTCGTGGACGGCGTGCGTCTATGCAAGGAGCATAACATTGACGTTATCCTCTCTGTAGGTGGCGGTTCTGTCCTTGACTGTTCCAAGGCCATTGCCGCAGGTGCTTTGTATGAAGGAGAAACCTGGGATCTCATCACGTATAAGGTTCCCACGAAGGCAGCACTCCCCATCGTAGACATAATGACATTGGCAGCGACCGGCAGTGAATATGATTGCGGTGGGGTCATATCACGCACGGAGACCAACGACAAGATTGGCTATATTGACCCGCACCTTTATCCTGTGGCATCATTTCTTGACCCGACCTATACTTTCACTGTCAATGCCAAACACACGGCTGCAGGTGTCGCTGACGCCATCAATCACGTCTGTGAGCAATACTTTGCATTACCAGGCAATGATGTAATTGATGGATTTTGTGAGAGTCTTATCCGCACGTTAATGAAATGGACCCCCGTGGCCCTTGACAAGCCAACGGATTATGAGGCCCGGGCTGAAATCATGTTTGCCTGTACGTTCGGCTGCAATGGCATTCTCGCCCTTGGTATGGGACAATCAGGATGGCCTATGCACGGAATCGAACACGCCTTGTCTGCCTATTACGACATCACACACGGACAAGGACTTGCCATCATCATGCCTCACTGGATGCGCCACATACTCTGCGAGAAGACAATGCCACGCTTTGTGAAGTTTGGAGTTAACGTTTTGGGAATCTCTACAGAACTGCCGGATAAAGAGATTGCCGAAAAGGCCATCAGCGGCATGAGCAACTTCTTCAAAAGTTTGGGTATGCCAATGACATTGCGTGAAGTTGGTATTGATGACTCCCGACTGGCTGAGATGGCTCACCATGTAGCGGTCAACGAGGGGTTGGACAATCCTAAGAACTTCTATCCTTTGTCAGAGAAGGATATCCTTGAAATCTTAAAAGCAGCTCTTTAGAAGGACCTGTAAGCCTTACGTTCAGAAAAAGATAATGATATAGCCGGCTATGCATCATGTTTACAGCCCTCTTGAAACTATTCAAGAGGGCTGTCTTCATTTTCCCTCACTTAGACAGGAAATGGAGTACAAAGGCAACAAAGGAGATGAGCCGATAAAAAGGAAGATTTCTGTTGGAATCACTCCGATTATCAAGAAAAAACACTAAAAAAAGGTTGGTTGCTTTGTTGAATAAAAAAATATATGTATTTTTGCAAATCAAATGTGAGAATATGAGAAAAGTTCTTTTATCAACTATATGCTCATCTGTGTTGTTGCTGTCAAGTTGCATCAACGAATACAATCAGGTTTACAAATCAGATGATTATCATTACAAGTATGAATTTGCAAAGCAAAGTTTCGTTGAGGGCAAATACCAACATGCTATCACGCTTCTCGAAACGATAGTCGTTCAAGAGAAAGGTACAGACAATGGCCAGGAATGCCTTTACATGTTGGCCATGTCGGAGTATTGCTATAAAGATTATCAGAAAGCTGCGGAGTACTTTAAGAAGTACTATCAGTCATACCCCAAAGGGCAATATGCCGAATTGGCAAAGTTCTATGTAGGCCAAAGTCTCTTCATGGACACCCCTGAGCCACGACTCGATCAAAGCAGCACCATAAGCGCCATCTCTGCCTTCCAGGAGTTTTTAGACGTTTATCCCGATGCAAAATTAAAGAATTTGGCACAGCAGCGACTCTTTGATTTGCAGGACAAACTGGTTATGAAAGAACTTCACTCCGCCCAGCTTTATTATAATCTGGGAACATACTTTGGTAATTGTACCAGTGGAGGGAATAATTATGAAGCATGTATAGTCACTTCAGAAAATGCACTGAAAGACTATCCTTTCATGTCTAAGCGTGAAGATTTTTCTGTTCTGATTATGAAAAGCAAATATGAATTGGCCCGCCAAAGTGTTGAGTCCAAGAAACTTGAGCGCTTCCAAGATGCAGAAGACGAATGCTATGGATTCCTCAACGAATTTCCCGACTCAAAAGAGCGTCCGCTGGCAGAGAAATATATTGCTAAATGTAAAGAAGTAACAAAAGATTAGTCAATGGAGTAGGAGAGACATTGACAAAGCTATTTCTTTCTGATTTGAATAAAATAGAAAAATAAATTGTTTCGTTTCACTTAAGGATATTAAGTAATACAATGGATTACAAAAAGTCAAAAGCCCCGGTAAACACCATTACCCGTAATACAATTGAGTTGTGGAAAGATACCGGAAACATTTACGAGAGTGTGGCCATCATTGCAAAAAGAGCCAATCAAATCGCTGTGGAAATCAAACAAGATTTGAACAAGAAACTGGCCGAGTTTGCTTCTTACAATGATACACTCGAGGAAGTTTTCGAGAATCGTGAGCAGATTGAGATCAGCCGCTACTATGAGAAGCTCCCTAAGCCATCTTTGCTTGCTACACAGGAGTTTGTAGAGGGCAAAATATATTGGCGCGATCCTTCGAAAGACAATGAGAACGTTGTAGAGGAGAATAGCTGATGTGGCAACGTAAACAGACGCTTTTTATGGCTATTGCCATAATCTGCGGGATTGTTTGTCTCTGCCTTCCTGTGGCCAGATGGATACCAACGGGCATGGGGGCCAATGTAGAGGTGTACAATCTTTTCTTTTACCGCGAAGGTGGAGAGACTGGATATAAGGTCGCAGGACTGTTCATCAGTCAATTGCTGACTCTTCCTTTAGCTGTTATCGCCATTTTCAAGTTCCACAATCGCGCTCTTCAATCCAGGCTGTGCTCAATTTGCATATTCCTACTTGTGGCCTGGTACGTGCTTTATGCCGTTACGGCTCAGCCTGCAGGCGAGGGATACATTTTCAAGCCTAATTTCGCGGCCTGCTTACCGATGATTGAGATATTACTCTATTTCCTTGCCCGGAAGGGTATTATTGCCGATGAGAAATTGGTGAAAGCTGCGGATAGAATTAGATAATTAATATTATACTTTAAAAAACAACCCCTTGCGTAGTCACGTAAACGCAAGGGGTTGTTTTTTTATGATTCACAAGAGTTTCATTATTAATTACCAAAAACCTTGTCGAGCGCTTTAGAGGCAGCTTTGTTCACTTTGTCCGCAGCCTTCTGTGAAGCCTGGTTGACTTTCTCGTTCACCTTTTTATGAGTTTGCTCCACAGCCTCGTTGGCTTTGGAAGCGGCCGCATTCTCGGCATCGGCAGCCGCTGCTGTTGCAGCCGCAGTAGCAGCGCTCTTCACTGTTGCAGGAGCGTTTTTAATGAGATCGGCAGCTTCTTCAGCTGTTGCCACGGTAGTAGAGCCAGAGGCAATGGCTTTTGAGGCAAGATTAACAATGTCTGTTGAAACCGCCTTCTTTGCCTCCTCCGCGGTCGTTGTTGCAGCCGTTGGAAGGTTGGCAATACTGGTGACGAGTTGGGCTATTGTCGTATTGCCAGAAGTGAAAGTCGTCAACTCTTCCTTGTGCTCATTCAGGAATTGCTGAATTGCGGACGCATACTTCGTGGCTTCCTCCACTTTTCCTTGCTCTACAAGATTCTTGTAGATCGTTTCCAAATTGGCTAAAGTACTGATCACAGCCTTGTTGTCTTTGGCCTTAAGGCTGGATGTGAGCTGAGAAGTCAAATTGTCGACCGTAGTCTTAGTCTCTTGATTCATCTGAGATGTTGCAGAAGCCGGGTCTTGAGCAACAGAATCATTGACGGAAGTTGAATCTTGGCTGCTCTGTGCAGGCTTTGTTCCTCCATTACAGCTGCTCAAGGTGATGGCTGCAGCTATGAGAGCCATGAAAAATAATTTGTTCATAATAATTGTGTTTATAAACTATCCTAATTGAATAACGAAGTTATGTGCTGATTTCTTATCTCCAACACATTTTTTTCTTTCTTATTGAAATACACTCTTTATCTCTTTAAAAAAAAGCCCCAAGCCAGAGAAATCTCTCTGGCTTGGCAAAATGCTATTCCACCGTAACGCTCTTGGCCAAGTTGCGAGGCATATCTACATTCAACCCCTTATTCACCGCTACGTAATAAGCGAGAAGTTGAAGTGGAACTACGGTGAGCAAAGGCTCAAGGGCGGGGAGTGTGTTAGGAATCTCGATGGTGCGATCGGCTATTTTTTTGATCTCCTCGTCACCCTTCGTACTAATAGCAATAATCTTACCTCCGCGAGCCTTTACTTCCTGCATGTTGCTGATGATTTTCCCATAATCATCATGCTTTGTTGCGATGAAGAGGCAAGGCATCTCTGCATCGATGAGAGCTATTGGTCCATGCTTCATCTCTGCTGCGGGATATCCTTCGGCGTGAATGTAGGAAATTTCTTTTAACTTCAAAGCGCCTTCCAATGCTACGGGGTAGTTCCAGCCGCGACCTAAATATAAGAAATTGTGGGCGAAAGTAAAAGTATTACTCAGTTCCTTAATATTATCAGTCTGTTTCAAAACCTCTTGAATCTTTGCCGGAATGCATTCTAATTCTTCGACAAGTGCCGTGAAATCATCAATGGACATCGAACCCATAGCTCTTCCCAATGCTAAAGTGAACAGATAGAGACAAGTAAGCTGTCCAGTAAAAGCTTTTGTTGAAGCAACGCCAATCTCTGGTCCCACATGAATATAGATGCCAGCGTCCGTCATGCGGGCAATACTTGAACCTACGGCATTCACGATGCCCATTGTGAACGCCCCGTTCTGCTTAGCCAGTTCCAGTGCGGCCATAGTGTCTGCGGTCTCACCACTTTGTGATATAGCAATGACAACATCATCAGGATAAATGACCGGGTCGCGGTAGCGGAACTCTGAGGCATAGTCTACCTCGCATGGAATACGGCAGAAATGCTCAATCAGCTGCTTGCCTATCAATCCTGCATGCCAACTCGTGCCGCAAGCGACAATGATAAAACGGCGGGCACGCAAAAGACGTTTCCGGTGGTTGACAACAGCACTGAGGATAACACTATTGTTGTAGGACATCAGGCGTCCTCGCATACAATCACGGAGACACTGAGGCTGCTCAAAAATCTCTTTAAGCATATAATGGGGGAACTCACCCTTGTCGAGCATACTCATGTCCATGTCAATTTCTTTCACGTTGGGATCAACATGAGATTGTGACAGGTCCATAATGTCAATTGGCTTTTCAGGTTGGCAGACGGCTACTTGTTCGTCGTTAATATAAACTACTTGCTTTGTATACTCTGCAATTGGTGTCGCATCTGAAGCTATAAAGAATTCTTCATTGTCTTTGCCTATGCCAATCACCATAGGAGAGCCTTTTCGGGCAGCAACGATCTGATTGGGCTGACGCTTGTCGATCACAGCAATCGCATAAGCACCAATACACTTGCGCAGCGCGTAAATGACGGCTTCAGAAAGACTGCATGCACGTTTGTTCTGGACATACTCAATGAGCTGAACAAGTACCTCCGTGTCTGTCTCACTCTTGAAATGAAAGCCTTTCTTCTTCAGTTGAGAGCGAAGAACATCAAAGTTCTCGATAATGCCGTTATGTACGATTGCCAAATTACCAGATTCCGATACATGAGGGTGCGCGTTTTGTACTGAAGGTTCACCATGAGTGGCCCAGCGGGTATGCGCAATGCCTATTGTACCAGCACAGTCCTTATCCTTCGCCACATGCTCCAGATCGGCCACCTTACCCGTCGCTTTGTAAACATTCATGTCGCTTCCATCAATCAATGCGACTCCGGCAGAGTCGTAGCCTCTATACTCAAGGCGGTGTAAACCCTTTATTAATATAGGATAAGCATCTCTTTTACCTATATATCCAACAATTCCACACATAATTATTTTTTTCTTTTGTTGATATTACTGATTATACTTCCTAAGCAAAGCCATTAAAGCTTGATTCTCACGTCTTGTCCCAATAGTAATTCGCAAGCAGTCCTCGCACAAGTGAATTCGAGCACAATTCGTTACAAGAAAGCCATTCTTTGCCAAGTATTCATAAATAGCTTGGGCATCGGTCATCTTTGCCAGAAAGAAGTTGGCATCTGACGGAAAAACCCTAATGCAGACGGGAAGTGCTTTGAATGACTCCATCATAATTTCCCTTGACTGGATGATCATCTTCACCCAATCAAAAACTTGATAGGGATGATGCATCATTTCCAAAGCTTTTCGCTGAGTGAACGTATTGACATTATAGGGGAATTTTACCTTATTGAAAATATCTATGATCTCTTTACTTGCAAAGGCCACTCCTAAAGGAAAAGCTGCGCAGCCCCAGGCTTTGCTCAGCGTGTTAAGTACAATAAGATTTGGATGGTTATATAATTCGGAACGAAATGTCTTTTGGGTAGAAAAATCACTATATGCTTCATCAACTACTACAATACCTTCAAAAGATTTGATTACCTTCGCCACCTCTTCCCGGTTGATGTTGTTGCCCGAAGGGTCATTGGGAGAACAAATCCAGATGACTTTAGTATTTTCATCGGTTGCGGCCAGTAGTTGTTCTGCCTTAATTTGAAATTTCTCGTCAAGCGAGACAGCACGGTATTCGATGGCATTCACGTCTGCGCGTACCTTATACATACGATATGTGGGGTCGATAGCAACTACATTATCGATTCCGGGGCTACAAAACACACGATAAACCATATCTATGGCCTCATCAGTCCCATTGCCGAGAAAAATGTTCTCTATAGGTATATCCTTTATCTTAGATAAGGCAGTCTTCAATAACCTTTGCAGAGGGTCAGGATAACGATTGTAAGGACTGTTGAAAGGACTCTCATTAGCATCTAAAAGGACTTTAATGTCACTATCCGAAAATTGAGTTCGGGCAGTGGAATATGGGGGCAAAAGCCAAATGTTTTCTCTGACAAGTTGCTGAAGATCCTTCATAATCAGACGTTTAAAGCATTCACCACCAAGTTCACGAATTTGGCATGGCCTTCCAATAGCTCATTCTCTGCCAAACAAACGACAGCAAGACTCATCTCCATTCCTGACTTAGCAAGTAATCGCATTGTGTCGTCGTAAAGACGCCCCTTGGATTGCACAGCAATTCGTAACATATTAAAAATATATTTAAATTCTTTCGCAAAAGTAGTGATTTTTAATTGATTGTCCAAGAATTGCTGTAATTTTGTAGTGAAAAAAATCTCTTAGCGCGATTTTACAACAAAATGATATCAAATAATAAGTTGACGTTTCTTGCCATTGTGCTACTTTTATTATTTCATTCCTGCACAAACAATAATCAAGTGAAGACAACGCCATGGGGAACAACGATTGTCCCAGAATCCGAAAGTTCTCAAAAAAAATCGACACTATCTCTTGACGACATTGTTTCAAATGGGGAATTAATAATGGTAACTCTCTCAGGTCCTGACACTTACTACGACTATCATAACTCAGGAATGGGACTGCAATATCTGCTTTGTCAAAATTTTGCAGAGAAACTCGGAGTAAGTTTGCGCGTAGACATTTGCCGTGATACGACAGAAATGATCAAAAAAGTCAAAAGGGGAGAGGCTGATGTCATTGCATTTCAACTCCCTACAACTGATAGACAATTGTCTTATTGTGGCTTTGGAATAGATTCCACAAAGACCAAATGGGCCGTGAATAGGAAGAACTTAGCGCTTGCGAAAGCCCTTAACGATTGGTTCAAACCATCTATGTTGGCTCAAATCAGAAAAGAAGAAAACTTTCTCTTATCAGTGCGAAGTGTTGTAAGACATGTATATACGCCTATGCTCGATCGAAAAGCAGGGATCATATCAAAGTTTGATGCCTATTTTCAACAATATTCTTCACTTGCGCGCCTGGACTGGCGATTAATCGCTGCTCTATGTTATCAAGAATCTTGTTTTGATCCGCGGGCTCATTCCTGGGCAGGTGCAAGAGGACTGATGCAAATCATGCCTGGGACTGCAGCTCAACTCGGACTGCCGGAAGAATCTATCTACAATCCAGAAGAGAATATTGCTGCTGGTGCCAAATTGTTAGGTCTGCTAAAAGGACGGTTCAGCGATATTCCTGATAACCAACGAAATAATTTCATTCTGGCAAGCTATAACGGGGGGAGTTTTCATATAAGGGATGCCATGAGATTGACAAAAAAATATGGTGGCAACCCTTACAACTGGAATGAAGTATGCGAGTACGTACTAAAACTTAGCGATCCTACATATTATCGTGACCCGGTAGTTGTCAATGGGTATATGCGGGGTGCTGAAACTGTGGATTACGTGCGCCGAATCCAAAACCGATACGCACAATATTGTGGTTTTGCTTCACCTGGAAGTTTTGCCGGTATTGGATTTCCACAGCGTGCAAGCCATCACCACAAATATAAATGATCCTGGAAACTTCTGGTTTATATCCATAAATTTTCATTGTAGAATATATTGATGCCGGAGCTTTTGATCATATCCAGGAATGTGTATTGTTGAATAAAGTGATGCAGAAAGCTTTTCGATATATCCAGAAATGTGTATTGTTGAATAGTAGGTTAGCATAGAATTAGGTAAGGGTTCTTATTGTCTATTTATCATAACGGTGATAAGTAAAAATAATAAACAGCCCGGAGAAATTCTCCAGGCTGTTTATTTGAATATGTTTTTATTGATGCTGCTCTCTAAGTAAATCATTTACAGTTTTGACTGGATTGAAAGTTGATAAAGGCACTTCAACGAAAATAGTTGACCAGTCACTCATTGCGCCATTCCATAAGCCCGGAAGTTCCAAAGCTTTCAGCTCACGGCCGTTTTTACTCTTTGAAGAAATAAATCCGGTTGCATGATCGACAAAGTTCGGCAAGCAGAATTTATTGCCTTTATAATCCTTAGTCGCACAGCAAAGATCCACGGGATTAAAATGAGTACCCTTCGTAAACATGTCTACGTATTCCTTCTTAGACTTGTCTATTTGGCTACTTTCAAGAATTTGCAGGCTTACCGTTCCGTCGGCATTGTACGCCAAGAATGGGCCTCCACCTGGCTCTCCTACATTTTTTACAACACCACAAACTCGCATGGGTCTATTGAGTTTTTTGCGAAGATAGACAGCCAATTCATCAGCATTCTTGCCATCCATTCCATCATTGGTGACACACAGTGTCTGCCGAACGAATTTAAGCATATCTGTCAGTTCGTCAATGCTACAATTACAACTATCAAGTCTCTTCAAATATTCAAAAACCTGCTGCTGTACTTTCACGAGAATGCCAGCCAAGACATTCTTGTAAATCACAGTATCTTTTTTAAGTCTGTCTGGAACGACATTGTCTATGTTCTTGATAAACACAACATCTGAATCCAAATCATTCAAGTTTTCAATTAGGGCTCCATGGCCACCGGGTCGGAATAACAAGGTGCCATCATCATTGCGAAATGGTGTATTATCGAGATTGACTGCAATAGTGTCTGTATTAGGTTTCTGCTCGGAGAAAGAGATGTTGTATTTCACTCCAAACTTATTCTCATACTTTCCTATCTTCTCGTTGACCATTTTCTGAAAGAGGGCAAGATGATCATGAGATACGGTGAAATGGACATTTGCCACGCCATTTGCTGAAGCATATAAGGCCGCTTCTACAAGATGCTCCTCCATAGGCGTGCGAACCCCCTCCTCATATTTATGGAATTGAAGCAATCCTTTTGGCAACTGTCCATAATTAAGGCCCTGCTTTTCCAAAAGATTAGAGACGACAACTTTGTATTTACCCTCAGCTATCAGCCTGTTGATGCTTTCCTTCTCATTCTTCACACATTGTGCGTCAAGAGATTCAAAAAAAGCAAACTTGTCAATATTGTTGAAGAATTCTTTCTCAAAATCTGTAGTTGGCACATCATACTCTGCCGTAAGAAATGCAAACATATTTTTGAACATTCGGCTTGCGGCACCTGATGCTGGGACAAATTTAGTCACAACATGGCCTTCTTTCTTGTAATTCTCCCAAAGTTCAACAAAGTGCTTTACGTCGTTTTCAGAAGCTACAAAAATACCATTTTGGGTTGATGCCGCTGATTGTAGTTTCAAATAAGGGAAGCCAGTAACAAATTGATGCAATTGCTTCTCAACTTGCCCCAGCGTCATCCCTCTTCCTTCAATTTGTTGTTTGTCTTGATCTGTAAACATATTCAAAGGTGTTTAGTTGGTTCACATACAGCAAAATTAAACAAATAATCTGAGAAAATATCCTTTTAGGTTCTGTTTTTTTACTTTAAAATTGATATTTTTCTTAATCTGTCTTTTTTTGTAAAGATATTATTGTATTAGTACCATTTGCAAAAAGCAATAGTCCAAAATTTAGGGACTATTGCTTTTGGGTAATTCTGATTTATTCAAAAGTGTGATTATTATTCATGAATTTTTGGGCCATATCGTTGATCAAACCATCTGCAAGTCCAACATTTGGGACTTTTATGTATTTGGCTCCAACACTTTGAGCAATCATCATGAAAATTTCTGCTGCTGGGACAATAACGTCTGCTCTGTCCGGCTTCATATTGAAAACATCCATTCGCTCTTCAAGACTCAGTTTCGACAACCTATCGTGAAGTTTGACAAGTGTTTGAACGGGTAGTGTGTCAACCAATTTATCTCTCTTGCTGGCTATACGATAAAGTTTGTTTATGTTACCACCACTGCCGATGATAGTTATGTCTTTATAATCGTCGGTGACACGCTTAAGTTCTTCTTTGATATGGTTGATCTCATCTGTTTTAACCGCATCATTAAGCAATCTCACAGTACCGATATTATAAGAATAACACCTTCATCAGTTGTTTGTAAGCTTTCATTGTTCTCACAAACTCTTCTTCTTTTTTATCACTAATAAAGCCTTTTTTGAAAACCTCCATACCCAAGCGTAAGGGGACACGTATGAATAGGGCCTTGCGCATGGACATTCCACCTTCTAAATCAATACATATGGTTTTTATCAATAATCTCGAAGCATTAGAGCCAACATCTATAGCCGCAAGATTAAATTCTTTAATGTCTGTCAGTTCCATTCTCTTGGTATCCTTCGTTTTCATTTATATAACAATTGTATAAAGCCTCCTGTGAACGAAATGGGATTCCCTCCTGAAAATTGTTACTTCCACTGCCATCAACGATTCGTCCGTTAAGCGTATCTTTCAACCCATACTCTATTGTTCTAAGTAAATCAGCTTGAATATCAGTATCATATACAGGCGAATAAACCTCTATTCTATTGATAAGATTTCGAGGCATCCAATCTGCTGAGCCAAGATAATATTTGTTTTTTCCTCCGTTACAGAATATCAAAATACGCGCATGTTCCAAATATCGGTCAATGATACCTACGCAATGTATATTCTCACTGTACTTCGGCACTTGAGGTACTATTGAACAGTTTCCACGAATGACAATGTCTATCTTTACACCCGATTGAGAAGCCTCGTAGAGTTTCTTTACCATATCGATGTCAGTGATGTGGTTTATTTTTATTTTCACCCAAGCCTCTCTCCCACCCTTTGCGTTTTTGATTTCGTTGTCAAGCATTCGCAGAATTTTGGATTTCATAGAGTTGGGTGAAACCATCAGCTCTTGAAAACGAATAGGCGAGAATGGGTGGTCGATGAATTCAAACACTTTTGCGACCTCGTTAACGATACGCGGTCTTGCAGTCATCATCAAGTAATCAGTATAAACCTTGGCATTCCCTTCATGGAAATTACCAGTGCCCACACAAGCTAAGTTACCTTTCTTAGTTTCTATCAAGAGTAGTTTAGAATGAATCTTCAGTCCCTCAACGCCAAAAATAACATTGACACCTTCTTCCTGCATCCGTTTACTCCACTTAATATTGCTTTCCTCATCGAAACGGGCGAGCAATTCCACAACTGCTGTAACTTTTTTGCCATTACGTGCAGCAGCAATAAGTGCTTTGACCATCTTAGAGTCTTTGGCCAAACGATAAAGCGTTGTTTTGATGCTCTTTACTTCTGGTTTAATTGCAGCTTCCCGTAACAGCCTGATATAGCCATTAAAACTATGATAAGGCACATGGATAAACCGGTCTTTTTTGCGTATAGCGTCAAAGATGCTTTCCGTTGAAAGAAATTCAGGCTTCATCAAGTGACGCCATTTGGGATATCTCAATTCGGAATGGCCACAGTCGGGGAACGACATCAAGTCCTTGTGATTCTGATATCTTCCGCCGGCCAGAGAAGTGTCCAGTTCCTTAACATTGAGGCGTTCGCGGATTGCTTTCAACATGGCCTTCGGCATTTCGCCATCATATACGACACGAACAGCCTCGCCACGTTTGCGGCTGTTAACTCCGGCAGCAATTTTTTCCATTGTCCCATAGTCTGCTTCGTTGTCGATCTCCATCTCAGCATCCTTAGTAAACTTAAAGGAGTAGGCTCTGTATGTGCTCTCTTTCATGCCAATAAAAACATAGGGCAAACAAAATCTGACCACATCATCAAGATACATGATGTTGGCATTTCTGTCACACGATGGGATTTTTATCCAACGTCCGAACGAACGATCAGGAACCTTAACTATAGCATACTTTATTTTTCCTGTATCCACCTCACATCTTTCAACGATGAGATATATGCGGTTGTCCTCCAAACTGGTAATTTCTCTTATCTGACTGAGCCAAATGGGATTAACAGCTCCATTGAGTTCTTCATAGAAAAAGTTCCTGAGGTATTGCTTTTGATCATCATTCAATTGAGTTTCATTCACCAATCTGATATTGTGCTTTGTAAGTTCATTCCCGACGATATCAACAGCCTCTGTATATTCCTTACTGAACAACTCATTTAGCTGGTTGATGGCCTTGAGACTCCTTTTGATTTTATGATAGCTACGCTTGTCAAGATTCTTATCTTCAGCGATTCTTGAGAGTGAGGCAACTCGTACTCTGAAGAACTCGTCTAAATTGTTAGAATAGATACCAAGAAATGAAAGTCTCTCCAACAACGGGACATACTCTTTCTCTGCTTCTTGGAGGATACGATGGTTGAAATACATCCAACTCACGTCACGCTCCACGTATGGAATTATAACTTCAGGCATGGAATTCAATTATTATCGTGTTTCTTTTCATCAACTGTTGCCCCCATGCCAGTAACAACTTTCACAGGGGTTGCGAATTGTTTATTTGATGTAGACTTTTTGGTCTGTTTTTTTGATTTTTTCCCTTCTTTACTGTCTGTTTCTAAATTCTCGGCTGTTGCGACCGGCTTTTCCTTTCCTTTTTTCCCTTTTTTTGTCTTAGTGTCGGTTGAAAGAAATTTAGTATTGCTCGGATCCTCGACAACAATAAAATCCATATCGTCGTCATTCAGATGAAGAGCCTTTCTAAATTTCCTTGCAGTACCAGCGGGTACAATAATGCTATGCAAATCATCACAGTCGTCAAAACAATGACGGCTAAGATGTTTGGGCAGACCTTCAAAAACCACTTTCTTCAATTTGTCGCATTCTGCGAATGCATAAGACCGAACGGTATCTACACTGGAAGGGATAAGGACATTGTCTAAATCATCGCAGTCATAAAATGCGTCGCGTTCTATGACTTCAACTGTTGGAGAAATCGTGATACTCTTTAAGTGTCTCTTCTGTCTGAAAGCCATTTCTCCAATAATTTTCACTCCTGCTGGAATTTTGAATTCTTCTTCATTCACCATACAATAAACCAGACAGGACTTATTACTGGAAAAAACAGCCTTCCCGTCATATTCAAAACTATCACTGTCCATTTTCTGTAAAGCCAGATTTAATACAAGTGACTCAAATTTTAAATCTTTTGGATGCTCCTTCTTGAGGATTTCCAATACAGCCTTCTTACTTTCTTTCACAATAATTCTCTCGTTTTATTCTCTGCTGCAAATTTAAAGCAGAGTTGTTTCAAAGTCATTAAAAACCTATTACAAGCACATTCTTGTAACATAATATTAACGACTGTTACAAGGTCTGCATTTCGATGGTCATCAAACTGTATAGCATATCTTTACTTTTAAGTTATTTATATTAATGTATACGTTAACCTGCCTGAGCTGCAGAATCTTTAACTATCTAATATTGAGATACATTTTTAAAAGGAAACCTAAAAAAATATGCATTTGGAATGGGCGATACGTATTTTTTTAGTAACTTTGCACAATATAATTAAGGTAGTCAGAACCAAAAAAATATAACATCGTGGCAGAAACTAAGTATATCTTCGTCACTGGCGGTGTGGTTTCTTCGCTTGGTAAAGGAATCATCTCGTCTTCTATCGGCAAGCTTCTGCAGGCCAGAGGCTACAACATCACCATTCAAAAGTTTGACCCGTATATCAATATCGATCCGGGCACTCTCAATCCTTATGAGCACGGTGAGTGCTACGTAACCGTCGACGGTATGGAAACAGACCTCGACCTTGGGCATTACGAGCGTTTTACTGGCATCCAAACTACAAAAGCCAACTCACTCACCACAGGCCGTATCTACAAATCCGTCATCGACAAGGAACGCCGTGGTGACTATTTGGGCAAGACCATTCAAGTGGTACCTCATATTACTGATGAGATAAAGCGCAATGTAAAGCTCCTTGGACAAAAATATCACTACGATTTCGTAATTACAGAAATCGGTGGAACCATCGGCGACATCGAAAGTGCTCCTTTTATGGAGGCCATTCGACAGTTGAAATGGGAATTGGGCAAGAGGGCCGTTTGTGTTCACCTCACTTATGTACCCTATCTTCGCGCAGCCGGCGAGTTAAAGACAAAGCCGACACAGCATAGTGTCAAGGAGCTCCAAAGTGTTGGCATTCAGCCCGATATTCTTGTATTGAGAACAGAGAAACATCTCAACGATCAGATTCGCAAGAAAGTTGCGGCTTTCTGCAACGTGGATTTCGACTGCGTAATTCAGAGCGAAGACTTGCCCAGCATCTACGAAGTCCCTGTCAACATGCAGAATCAAGGACTAGATTCCGCCATTCTCAAAAAGGTAGGCGAACCCATAGGGACAACTCCAGCGTTAGGTCCATGGAAGAGTTTTCTTGACCGAAGAAAAAAAGCTACAGAAATCGTTCGTATTGGATTGGTTGGCAAATACGACTTGCAAGACGCATACAAAAGTATTCGTGAAAGTCTTTCTCAAGCCGGCACATACAATGACCACAAGACTGTCATCACTTTTATCAACTCTGAATACATCACAGAAGACAATGTGGCCGAAAAGTTAGAGGGTCAGGATGGTATCGTTATCTGTCCTGGGTTTGGACAGCGTGGCATTGAAGGCAAGATCGTTGCCGCCCATTATACACGCACTCATGACATCCCCACTTTCGGTATTTGTCTGGGCATGCAAATGATGGTTATCGAGTTTGCCCGCAATGTTCTTGGCTATTCCGATGCCAATTCACGAGAAATGGACGAAAAAACTCCCCACAACGTTATTGATATTATGGAGGAGCAGAAAAACATTACCAATATGGGAGGTACGATGCGTTTAGGTGCCTATGAATGTGTTTTGAAACAGGGATCACGCGCCATGGACATTTATAAGCAAGAGCATATCCAGGAGCGTCACCGTCACCGTTATGAGTTCAACAATGAATACGAACAAGAGTATGAGCGCAACGGCATGATTTGCTCCGGTCACAATCCCGAGAGTAATTTGGTGGAAATAGTTGAGATCCCAAGCCTTAAATGGTATATCGGAACACAATTTCATCCAGAATATCAGAGTACAGTCCTCAAGCCACATCCCCTATTTGTAAATTTCATCAAAACAGCAATAGAAAACCAGAAAAAATAAATGGATCGTAACAATGTTATCGGTTTGCTGCTTATTGCCCTTGTGCTAATTGGATTCAGCTGGTGGTCGCAACCCTCTGCTGAAGAAAAAAGGCAAGCCGAAATTCAAGACTCTATCGCCTTGGTTCAACAAAAAAAAGCAGCAAAAGCCAAGGCCGAATCAGAACAGGCACGTCGGAAAGCCATCAAGCAGAAAGTGCTTGAGGACACTACTGCCTTATTTCATTCTGCGCTTACAGGTAAAGCCCAAAAAATCGTACTGGAAAACAGCCGCATCCAGCTGACGCTCAATTCAAAAGGAGCCTACGTAGAGAAAGCCGTCATTAAGGGCTACGAATCAAGAGAGCTTCAAATCAAGAGCCACAACTCAAAGGACGATTCAAAAGAGCCTAATGAGGTAACGCTTTTCGATGAGAAGGATCAGCGTCTGAACTTTATCCTCACAGCCAAGGAATCAAATATCTACACTCAGGATCTCTTCTTCACCCCTGAAGAAGTCACAGACTCCACCGTGGTGTTTACAGCCCATGCAGGTTCAGGAAAACAGTTGTCTATTAGTTACAAGCTTGGCAAAGACTTCTTGCTTCACGCCCAGCTGCAGATGAAGGGCCTCAGTGGTCTGTTCTCTCCCCAAACCAATACGATGGATGTGGACTGGGAAGATAAATGCCGCCAACAGGAGATGGGATTTACATTTGAGAACAGGTATGCAACTCTCACCTATCATAATGCAGATGGTGGCACCGATCATTTGAATGAGACGAAGGCCATTCAGGACAAAGCTCTCGACGAACCGATCGACTGGATAGCTTTTAAAAACCAGTTCTTCTCGGCCGTTATGATCAGCAAACACGATTTTGAGGCCAATTCTCAGCTGACAAGCCTGCCACAGGAGAAAGGATCTGGCTATTTGAAACAATATGGGGCTAAGATGAAGACGTTCTTTGATCCTCAAGGAGTACAGCCCTCTGAGTTCGAGTTTTACTTCGGCCCCAATGACTTCCGTCTTTTGCAACATGTTGAAAAAGAGTCCTCGTTTGGTAAGGATTTAGAGTTGCAACATCTTGTCTATTTGGGCTGGCCTCTGTTCCGGCTCATCAATCGTTGGTTCACCATCTACGTCTTCGACTGGTTGTCTAAGGTATTCCCGATGGGAGTAGTACTAATTCTCATCACTATGCTGCTCAAACTCATCACCTACCCCATGGTGAAAAAGAGTTATATGAGTTCGGCAAAGATGCGCGTGCTGAAACCCAAGCTCGATGCCGCGACGGCTCAGTACAACGCTCCCGACCAGCAAATGCAGAAGCAACAAGCAATGATGGCCGAATACCAGAAGTACGGCGTGAGTCCCCTCTCGGGATGTCTTCCAATGTTGATTCAAATGCCCATTTGGATTGCTATGTTCAACTTTGTGCCTAATGCAATTCAACTTCGCGGCCAAAGTTTCCTTTGGATGCATGATCTCAGCACATATGACCCAATTTTCGAATGGTCGAATAACCTCTGGCTCATTGGCGATCATTTGAGTTTGACTTGCATTCTCTTTTGTGTAGCCAACCTGCTCTATTCTTGGATGACTATGCGCCAGCAACAGGATCAGATGGTAGGCCAGCAGGCTGAGCAGATGAAGATGATGCAGTGGATGATGTATCTCATGCCGTTGTTTTTCTTCTTCATTTTCAACGACTACAGTTCTGGGCTCAATTTCTACTATTTTGTCTCTCTGTTCTTCTCTGCGGCAATTATGTGGGTTCTGCGCAAGACAACCAATGATGAAAAACTCTTGGCCATCCTTGAGGCTAAATATAAAGACAATGAGGCCCATCCCAAAAAGATGACCGGCCTCGCTGCACGCCTCCAAGCCATGCAACAAGAGCAGATGGAACTCCAGCGTAAGCGTGAAGAATTGGATAAAAAGAAACGAAAATTCTAAATTTAGTAGCAAAACAAGTGGTCATTCTTTTTTATAATGACCACTTGTTTACTTCATTTACATTAGACCCTATAACACTTAACACTCACTACTATGAATAAAGGACTTTTATTGGCCGCTGCCCTTTTGGCTGGCAGCGTGCAAACAGAAGCGCAAACAATGATCAGTAAAAATCACATTCAGTTGCAATCTGACTGCATGACTCCTGAGGCCTTGTGGGCTATGGGCCGAATAGGCGGTTGTGCAGCCTCGCCCGATGGCAAGAAAATAGCTTATCAAGTTGGCTATTACAGTGTGAAGGAGAACAAAGGTCATCAGATGCTTTTCGTTATGGATGCAGATGGAAAAAACAAGCGCCAGCTCACCCAGACTGCAAAGAGCGAGACCGATGTGGCTTGGATTGAAGGCGGTAAGAAACTTGCCTTTCTTTGCGACGGCCAGCTTTTCACAGAGAACCCAGATGGAACCGATAGAAAACAAGTGTCTGAATCAAAAACAGACATAGAAGGTTTTCGTTTTTCTCCCGATGGAAAAAAGGTGATTCTCATCAAGAGCCTTCCCTACTATGGATCTATCAAGCAGAATCCCTCTGATCTGCCTAAGGCAACGGGTATGGTGATCACAGACTTAAACTATCGTCATTGGGACCATTACGTAACGACAATTCTCCATCCCTTTGTCGCGAACGTCTCAGCCAATGGCATGATTGATGAGGGAAAGGACATTCTTGCTGGGGAAAACTATGAATGCCCGACAGCTCCTTTTGGCGGTATCGAGCAATTGGCATGGAGCGTCGACAGCAGGTCTGTGGCTTACACCTGTAGAAAAAAGGAAGGCGTAGACTATGCCACGTCTACCGACACAGACATCTTCCTTTATGACCTCGAGACGGGTAAAACTCGCAATCTTTGCAAGACTGGTGTTTCTCTGCCAATGAGCGACCCCACCAAGACCATGAAATACCAAGCCATCGACTCAGAAAAATTCAAGAATGAGAATGTCGGTTACGATGTAAATCCCAAGTTCTCGCCAGATGGCAACTACGTGGCTTGGCAGAGCATGGCCCGGGACGGTTATGAGAGTGACCGTAACCGACTCTGTGTTTACAATCTCAAAACGGGAGAGAAAAAATATGTTACCGAAAGCTTCGACAGTAATGTTGACGACTACTGCTGGGCTAATGATTCTAAGACACTTTACTTTCTTGGCTGTTGGCATGCGTGCGTGATGGTTTATCAGACCAATCTCAGCGGGCAGGTCATGCAACTCACTGATGGATGGTATGATTTCGGATCGGTTCAGATGCTGGGAGCCACTAAAAACCTGTTGGTCACCCGTCATTCGATGAGTCATCCTGACGACATTTTTGTTCTCACTCCATCCAAGAAAGAGAAGAAAAGTGAACTAAAACAGATCACTGATGAGAACGCTGATATTTTCGCCCAACTGGAAATGGGAAAGATCCAGCAGCGCTGGGTGAAGACAACAGACGGTAAGGATATGCTCGTTTGGATAATTCTCCCACCCCACTTCGATGCCGACAAGAAATATCCTACTCTGCTATATTGTGAGGGAGGCCCCCAAAGTCCTGTCTCTCAGTTCTGGAGCTATCGCTGGAATTTCCAGATTATGGCAGCACATGGTTATGTCATCGTAGCTCCCAACCGTCGTGGGCTACCAGGATTCGGAAGTGAATGGAACGAGGAAATTTCAGGCGATTGGACCGGACAATGCATGAAAGATTATTTGAGTGCAATCGATGACGCGGCACAGAATTTGCCTTTTGTAGATAAAGACCGTCTCGGTGCTGTCGGAGCATCATTTGGTGGCTTCTCCGTATACTATCTGGCGGGTCATCACAACAAGCGTTTCAAATGCTTTATCGCACATGACGGTGCTTTCAATCTTGAATCGATGTACACAGACACAGAGGAGGATTGGTTCTCCAACTGGGAGTACGACGACGCTTACTGGAACAAGGATATGACGGATAATGCTCGCCGGACCTATGAGAACAGCCCACATAAGGCCGTAGCCAACTGGGACACGCCTATCCTCTGTATTCACGGTGAAAAGGATTATCGAATCAATTACAATCAGGGAATGGGCGCATTCAACGCAGCCCGGATGAAGGGTATCCCCGCAGAGTTGCTGCTTTTCCCGGATGAGAATCACTGGGTGTTGAAACCTCAGAATGGTATTCTGTGGCAACGCACATTCTTCGAGTGGTTAGACAGATGGCTTAAGAAATAAATTTTTGAAGGAGTTATTATTTTAAATGAGTAAAATCAAAGAAATTCCAGTCTTGCTGCTAACGGGATACCTCGGCAGTGGCAAGACCACACTTTTGAATCGAATTCTCGCCAATGAGAAAGGCATCAAGTTCGCTGTTATTGTCAACGACATTGGCGAGGTCAATATTGATGCGAGCCTCATTGAATCAGGTGGCGTCGTAGGGCAAGGTGATGACAGTCTGGTGGCTTTGCAAAATGGATGCATCTGCTGCACATTGAAGATGGATTTAGTGAAGCAACTGAGTGATATTGCCAATATGGAGCGTTTCGACTACATAGTTATCGAAGCAAGCGGCATCTGTGAGCCGGCTCCTATTGCGCAGACCATTTGCGCCTATCCCCAGATGTATCCTGAATATGCCGAGAAGGCTGTTGCTAAATTGGATACAATCGTTACCGTTGTCGACGCAAAACGCATGAAAGATGAATTTGCCAATGGTAACGATTTGCTGAAGCAAAATATCGGTGAAGACGACTTGGAAAACTTGGTCATTCAACAGATCGAGTTCTGCAACATCATCCTCTTAAACAAAGCTGATGAACTTTCACGCGAAGAGATGATGGAACTAAAAGGGATAGTAAAATCCATCCAACCACACGCTGAAATCCTTGAATGCAACTATGGCGATGTCGAACTTGACAAGATCATCCATACGAATATGTTCGATTTCAATAAAGTTGCCACATCAGCAGCATGGATCAGTGCAATTGAAGAGGATGATGATTTGGAAAACGAGGAAAGTGGAGAAGCTTTGGAATATGGGATAGAAACATTTGTATATAAGCGCCGCAAAGCTTTCGACTTGAACTTCTTTGATGACTTTATCAGTCGGAAATGGCCAAAAGAGGTCATCCGCTGCAAAGGCATCTGTTGGTTTAAGGAAGAACCCGACATCTGCTATGTTTTCGAACAGGCTGGTAAACAGGTTGGCTTGCGAAACGCCGGACAATGGTATGCCACTATGCCTAAGGACGAACTCAAAAAAATGCTGGAGAACACTCCAGGCTTACGTCGTGACTGGGATGAAAAATATGGAGACCGAATGGAAAAACTCGTCTTCATTGGTCAGCACCTCGACAAGGATGCTATTGTTAAACATCTTGATATGTGTCTAACAGATTGATTTGAATATTTTCAATTTTCTTAGAAGAAAAAGTGCTGTTCTTATTAAAGAGCGGCACTTTTTTTGCTTTGTTCATTAAAAGAACAAAATCCATTCATTATCAAATATTGCTGTCCGCTAAAACTCAAAATGGTAAAAACATCCTACCCGAAGCCCT
>SAMEA3663095__coassemble_844_pt1 | contig 46353 bp, 35 predicted proteins | sample SAMEA3663095__metabat2_low_PE_016 | metagenome-assembled genome bin SAMEA3663095 (sample SAMEA3663095) | pig gut metagenome | biome: pig gut; feature: pig-associated habitat; material: faeces | place: France | collected 2012
GTGTCAGCCCTAATTTTGTACTATCAAAAAAGTTTTAGCGGACAGCAATATAATAGAATATGGCAGAATCAACACAACTAACGAGATGTGCAAATTAGATAGTTGATGAGTAGAATAGAAAAATAGGAGAGAAACAGCTCTTAACAGCGTTTATCTCCTATAAATTATAGTTTAGGGGGAAACTTGTGGGGTAATCACTATTCAATGACTACCGTAGTCCAGCCATGCTTGTCTTCTATGGTTCCATATTGGATTCCCCGGAGTGTCTCGTAAAGCTTCTTTGACCAAGGTCCAGGTTCGTCACCAAAGTTGTAAACCTTTCCCGTATCGAGGTCGTCAAGATGGGAGATAGGAGAGATCACAGCGGCAGTTCCGCAAGCTCCAGCCTCCTCGAAGGTCGAGAGTTCTTCTTCCGGGACAGGGCGGCGTTCCACTTTCATTCCCAAATCTTCGGCAATTTGCATCAGACTCTTGTTGGTAACCGATGGCAGGATGGAATCGGACTTCGGTGTGATATATGTGTTGTTTTTAATGCCAAAAAAGTTTGCGGCACCACACTCATCAACGTATTTCTTTTCTTTGGCGTCAAGATAGAATTCGCTGGCATAACCTTTCTCGTGGGCAATACTGTTAGCCTTAAGAGATGCGGCATAGTTGCCACCCACCTTGTATTTACCAGTGCCTAATGGAGCCGCACGATCGTAGTCGCGAATGATGACATATGGATTGGCACAAAAGCCGCCTTTGAAATATGGACCCACGGGAGTGGCGAAAATTACGAAAGCGAAATCATGCGCAGGATGCACACCAACCTGCGGAGTGATGCCTATCAACAAGGGGCGAAGATAGAGAGAAGCACCACTTTCATAAGGAGGTATATACTCCTGGTTGAGTCGGACAACTTTCTTCACCATTTCTTCGAACAGCACAGTTGGAACCTCCGGCATCATGATGCCGCGGCTTGTTGACTGTAGGCGTTCGGCGTTGGCATCCATCCGGAAGACTCGCACCTTACCGTCAGGACAACGAAATGCTTTCAAACCCTCAAATGCCTCCTGGCCATAGTGCAGGCACGTGGCAGCCATGTGTATCTTCAGATACTCATCGGAGCATACTTCGATCTCGCCCCATTTGCCGTCGTGATAATAACACCTCACATTGTAATCCGTGGGCATGTAGCCAAATGAAAGGCTCGACCAATCTAAATCTTTCATAGCGTTTCTTTTTAAGTAAACATTCATATCCCCCACTTAGCATATTGCTTAGTAAAGAATTTCTCTCTAAAAACGATGTGGCGCAAAGTTAAGGATTTTTTTGTGTTTAGCCAACTAATTTTTCGTTTATTTCGTAAAAATTTGATCGAACTTAAATCTTTTGTCCCTTGTCGGCATATCCGTGCAAATCACTGACTGCAAACTTAAAAAATAAATGGCAATAAAAACGTAAAAATTAAAGAATCCCTTTGTTCTTCTTTCAGCGTGCTGAGTATCTCTTAGATTTAAAAACTAAGGGAATCAGCATCAACTATCTATAGAGTAATGTTCAACCTGATGGATCTATTAAAAACATGGCCAAGAACACCAATCAGAATCATTCGACGACAATGCCTAATTGTGAAAGCACGACGGCTGCTTACTGTAGCCTCATGTTCGCCCATTTGCCAGCCCACGGGCCTCCAACTGGGAGCCTATGGGCTGGCAAGTGGAAGCTACGATCAATTCCTATATTTTGAAACATCAATAATAAGTGGGCGATCCACAAATTGCCAACTTCATACATACGGCCTATAGACGAAATTGTGTCAATTCTATTGTTGTGGCTATGTTGTGTCCTGCGTGAGCTATAAGCCGTTAAATGAGATTCTTTGAATGGGGGCAAGGCTGGCCACCAAGGATTTCAGGTTTAAATTTAGACTTTTCTTACGATTATCTCTAACAGAATAGCCAATAAAGACAGGATAGACGCCGACAGGAAAGAAAATTATTAATGTGTGTTAAATATAAAGCTAAAGGTCTCGTAAATGATTGTCAATCAACAAATTTTTAGTAATTTTGCAGGCAATTTAGTCCGTAGGGGCATAAAAAGTGAGTTTAGAATGCTCCGCCTCCCGGAAAAACCGTTTTATTTATAAAAAATGTACGCAATCGTAGAAATTAACGGTCAACAGTTCAAGGTAGAAGAGGGAAAGAAACTCTTCGTGCATCGTATTAAGGATGCAGAGGCTGGTAAGACTGTTGAATTCGACAGAGTACTCCTTGTAGACAAGGAAGGAGCTGTCACTGTCGGTGCACCCACTGTTGAAGGTGCAAAAGTAGTAGTAGAAGTTGTGAACCCTCTTGTTAAAGGCGACAAAGTAATCGTCTTCAAGATGAAGCGCCGCAAGGATTACCGAGTAAAGAAGGGCGCTCGTGCTCAGTTCACAGAGGTAGAAGTTAAATCCGTAATCGCTTAACAAAGGAGGAAATCGTATGGCACATAAAAAAGGTGTAGGTAGTTCTAAGAACGGCCGCGAGTCAGCTTCACAGCGTTTAGGAGTAAAAATTTGGGGTGGCCAGAAAATTGCGGCAGGCAATATCATCGTTCGCCAGCGCGGCAATAAGCACTTCGCAGGTGAGAATGTAGCACAGGGTAAGGATGACACCCTTTATGCTCTTGCTGATGGTATCGTTTACTTCCACAAGGGCAAGTACAATAAGAGTACCGTATCTGTTCTCTCTCCCGAGGCTTACGCTGCCAAGACAGCAGATAAGGCTGAAGCTTAATTATTCAATTTCGTCCCATTGTATTTAGCATATGTTTGGGGCGGACACTACAATCAAGATTAAAAAAGGTAAAAGATAGACATGTCAAAAGTTTGTCAAATTACAGGTAAGAAGGCACAGTTAGGTTGCAATGTGTCTCACTCAAAGCACCGCACAAAGCGTAGCTTCGACGTAAACCTTTTCAGCAAGAAATTCTACTATGTAGAGGAAGGGTGCTGGATTAGCCTCAAGATAAGTGCCGCAGGCCTTCGTCTGATCAACAAGATTGGACTTGACGCTGCCTTGAAGCAGGCCGTCAGCAAAGGCTATTGCGACTGGAAGGACATTAAAGTTATAGGAGAATAATCGTCATGGCAAAGAAAGCTAAAGGTAACAGAGTGCAGGTCATCTTGGAGTGCACTGAGATGAAAAATTCCGGTCTGCCTGGTACGAGCCGTTATATTACGACAAAAAACCGTAAAAATACGCCGGAGCGCCTTGAGTTGATGAAGTACAATCCCATCCTCAAGAAGATGACTCTCCACAAGGAGATTAAGTAATAACGATTTAAAACGTACTGATATATGGCAAAAAAAGCGGTCGCTACCCTCCATGAAGGTTCAACGGATGGTCGCGCTTATACAAAAGTTATCAAGATGGTAAAGAGTCCCAAAACTGGTGCTTACATCTTCGATGAGCAGATGGTTCCGAATGAGGCCGTCAAAGACTTCTTTAAGAAGTAATCTAATAAATAGATATATATATGGATAAAGGTCGTTGATTCCATGGGAATCGACGACCTTTAAAAGTTTATGGATCAAGTGTTGTTGTTTCTAATACACTTTGCTATAGCTGCAGTAATCACAGCCGCCGCAATCGAACCAATCACCCGTTTGCGTATATAGGGCACGTTCAAGTCGAGTCGGTCAAAGAGCGTGCTGATAAAGTGTGGAACCAATGGCCCGATCAGCTTTCGCTGGCGTGGTAAAGGATCTGTGAAATCACAGATACGTTTGCCCAATGATAAAGTCCTACGTTCATAAGGATTGTATTCTGGCCAAATATGGCGATCCGTTGAGGGATTACCAGTCTTCGCAAAGTTGACCCACATGTTTTGTACCTCTTTTGCTAAAGTTCCATTGACGAGCCCTCCCGTATAAATAGTTTCTTGTAGATTATTGAATACATAAGCCAATTCTACGCAGTGGCATGCCCCAACATGGTGCATGCCTGCTTTTTGGGTCCAATAATACATATAAGCTTTTCCGCCAGCTGCTGCATGATTTTCAACCATGGCTATAGCTGGAGCGCGGAACATCAGCTCGTTGATGATCTCGACTCTTCCCCAAAATTTACCTTTAGGATAATTGCGTGTAAAACTGTCTAACAACCTTCTTTCCTCTGGACTTAATGCATTAAGAATATTCTCGTACCAGACATTGAGTGCTATTTTGAAAACGGTGAGACTTCCAAAATTATAAATCCAATAACGTGCCTCATCCTTGTTGGTTCCAATAAGCATATCAATGTCTTTGGCTACTCCTGTCCGATAACTGTTGTAAGGGTCAAGTGGGATTATGACGCCATCGCGCATGGGGAACCTATTGTGGACACTTACCTTATTGTTGAGTTGCATCAATTGCTTCTCGCTTAGTTTCATCAATCCCTCAACGCTGTCTATACCCGTCAGGAGCTTTATACGATCAGTTAGATATTTGGCATCTTCTTTCGTACACGTGAAACTTGGTGAACCACTTTCCACAATGATTCTATGAAAGAGTCCCCTTGCATCATCAATTAAAGGTAACAAACTTACACTTCCCCCTCCTGCAGATTCGCCAAAGACAGTGACATTAGTGGCATCACCCCCAAAATTATTAATATTTCGATGAATCCACCTCAGCGCCTCAACCTGGTCCAGAATTCCTAAATTGCAGCTTTCTTTGTAGTCTTCACCACCTCTGAAGTTGGTCAAGTCTAAAAATCCCATAATGGCTAACCGATAATTGATCGTAACCAATACCATATCGGGATGGGCCTTAACAAAATTATGCCCGTCAAACAGCGGGTCTGAGGTTCCGCCCCAGCAGTAATTACCACCATGAATATAAACCATCACTGGCCGGCGTAAAGTTCCGAGTTTGGGATCATCCGCAGTCCAAATGTTGAGCGTCAGACAGTCTTCTCCTTGGGGATAGAAAGATGCACGCAACTTTGGAGACTTCGACTGAATACTCGACTTACCAAAATAATAAGCCTCGTGGACAGTCTCGCTTGCGGGGGCCTCCTGTGGTGCGTGCCATCTAAGCTTGCCGACAGGTGGGAGGGCGTATGGGATTCCTTTAAAACTTAATATTCTCTCCTGTTTTTTCCCTACGAATACACCGTTATGGGCCCGCACGGCCGTGCTTAGCGACCTACTGTCTATAGTGAGAGTTTCGTTTTCGCCATAAAGGGAGGTCATATATAGCCCTATTGACTTGAAATTGCGCTTGCATTTGTAGCCCAATAATTTATCAACAATAAGTTGGCTTATGCTCATAGATTGTATCTTTTTGTTTGTACTATTAGAACGTAATATTCCAAATTCATTGTATAGCTTTAGCTAACTTAAGTTATTCTTTCACCTATTTAACAGAGTCTAATGCAGGGTTAGGGGCGAACGGCCAGAAATACCCAAAATCAACTAAATTGCGGTACAAGTCCCAAATAACTACCTGATAATCAATTTATATGACATTCTCAGCCCGGCTAATGAGCTTGTGCGGTTGTCTGGTGCTCCGCAGGTTTTGGCACTGTTGCTTGAGTCTGGACTTAACCCGTTGTGGTATTGCTTGTATTCGGTCAAGGCTTAACAAGTGTGCATACCTCCTTAAACCAGTTTCGGCTGTAACACCCTGTATTACCAGGGAGTTACAGCCGAAAGTCTGGTGTTATACGCTATTTCTCTTTATCCCTCTACTGCTGCCTGCGCGGCGGCAAGTCTTGCTATTGGTACTCTATAGGGAGAGCAAGAAGAATAGTTCATACCAAGTCTTGCGCAGAATTTCACGGAACTTGGCTCACCACCGTGTTCACCGCAAATTCCCGTACGCAATGTGGGCTTGACGGCACGGCCTTTCTCAACAGCCATCTTCACCAATTGACCAACGCCTTCCTGATCAAGCACTTGGAACGGATCTACGCTGAGGATTTTCTTATCCAAGTAGACTGGTAAGAAACTGGCGATATCGTCTCGGCTATAGCCGAATGTCATTTGGGTCAAATCGTTTGTACCGAATGAGAAGTAATCAGCCTCTTTGGCAATCTTATCGGCAGTTAATGCAGCACGAGGAATTTCAATCATTGTTCCGATTTCAAAGTCAAATTTGAAGCCGAACTGATCGAACACTTTGCGAGCGCTCTTCAAAATAACAGCCTTCTGCTGACGGAATTCAGCTACAGTTCCAATGAGCGGTACCATGATTTCGGGATGCGGATCAAAACCTTCCTGCTTCAACTCGCATGCTGCACTGATTATTGCACGAGTCTGCATAGCAGTAATTTCCGGGAAGGTAATGCCTAATCGGCATCCTCGATGGCCGAGCATAGGATTGTTCTCTGCCAATGAAGCCACACGCTGCTTGATCTTTGCCAATGAAACGCCCATCTCCTTGGCCATCACTTCCTGTCCGGCCAAATCGTGGGGAACAAATTCGTGCAAAGGAGGATCCAACAGACGGATATTAACAGGCAGTCCATCCATTGCTTTCAAAATTCCTTTGAAGTCTGCTTTCTGATACGGCAAAAGTTTATTCAAAGCCTTTTCACGCCCTTCGGGAGTTTCGGACAAAATCATTTCTCGCATCGCAATAATCTTCTTATCGTCGAAGAACATGTGCTCAGTACGGCAAAGACCGATACCTTTAGCGCCAAAAGATCTGGCAACTTCAGCATCGTGAGGAGTATCAGCATTGGTACGAACCTGCAATTTTGTGTATTTGTCACAGAGATCCATGAGCGTCTTGAAATCACCACTCAGTTCTGCAGCCCGTGTCGGTACCTCTCCTTCATATACTTGTCCAGTAGTTCCGTTCAAAGATATGTAGTCACCTTCTTTGTAGACCTTACCATCAATTTCTACGGTTTTTGTCTTGTAGTCTATGTTGATGCCACCAGCTCCACTGACGCAACATTTGCCCATACCACGCGCCACGACTGCCGCATGAGAAGTCATACCTCCGCGTTGTGTCAGAATACCTTCAGCAGCAGACATACCTGCGAGGTCCTCAGGACTTGTCTCAATACGCACCATCACAACTTTATGGCCGTCGGCATGCCATTCTTGCGCATCGTCAGCGTGGAATACGATCTGACCACAAGCTGCACCTGGACTTGCGGGCAAACCTTGAGAGATAACTTTGGCCTTAGACAAAGCAATCTTGTCAAATACAGGATGGAGTAGTTCGTCAAGTTTGTTGGGCTCGCAACGCTCAATAGCCGTCTTTTCGTCAATGACTCCCTCGCGCATCAAATCCATGGCAATCTTCACCATTGCAGTACCTGTACGCTTGCCGTTACGGGTCTGGAGGAACCAAAGTTTACCTTCCTGGACAGTGAACTCCATATCCTGCATGTCGCGATAATGATCTTCCAACTTTTGCTGAATATCGTTGAGTTGTTTGAAAATCTCCGGCATAGACTCTTCCATGGAAGGATACTTGCTTGCACGCTCCTCCTCTGAAACGCCAATGCGCTCGGCCCAACGATGAGATCCTTCCTTGGTAATCTGTTGAGGTGTGCGTATACCAGCCACGACATCCTCGCCTTGGGCGTTGACCAGATACTCACCATTGAAGCGATTTTCGCCAGTTGCAGCATCACGGCTAAAGCAAACTCCTGTAGCTGAGGTGTTTCCCATATTTCCGAACACCATGGCCATAACTGTAACTGCTGTTCCCCATTCTTGAGGAATACCCTCCATTTTGCGATATAGGATGGCGCGGTCATTCATCCAACTGTCGAAAACTGCGCAGATAGCACCCCACAGTTGATCCATAGGATTGGTGGGGAAATCGGCACCTGTGCGCTTCTTTATAGCATCCTTGAAAAGTACGACAAGTTTCTTCAACTCGTCGACGTTCATTTCATTATCGAGCTTGATTCCACGTTCGTTCTTGACTTGCTGGATGATCTCCTCAAAGGGGTCGATGTCCTCCTTGTTTTCGGGCTTCATGCCCAGCACTACATCACCATACATTTGAACAAAACGGCGGTAACTGTCGTATGCGAAACGCTCGTTATTGGTCTTCTTAACCAATCCCACTACCACTTCATCGTTAAGTCCAAGGTTTAGGATAGTATCCATCATTCCCGGCATTGAGGCTCTTGCTCCAGAACGGACGGATACCAACAAAGGATTGGCAGGATCGCCAAATTTGGATCCCATCAGATTCTCAATGTGGTGTACACTTTTTTCTACGTCGTCTTTCAAAAGAGCTACCACATCTTCCTTGCCTTTTGCAAAATATTCATTGCATACATCTGTGGTGATGGTGAAGCCTGGAGGGACAGGAACTCCGATCAAATTCATCTCTGCAAGGTTTGCTCCCTTGCCACCGAGCAGATTTCTCATATCTGCTCTACCTTCGGCCTTACCATTACCAAAGGTATAGACTCTTTTTTCACTCATGTTCTATTTCTATAGTTTTTTAGTATAAATCCTTTTTTCATTTGCAAATATAGCATTTTCTGATTATATCAGCAAAGAAATTACAAGAAAATTGCAATGTCAAGTTTACATTTTCCGGTTTTTTTGAGAGTTTATTTCATTTCAACAAGTCATTATTCAATGATAATGTAGTTGGAAAATCTTGTTTGCTCATTATTTAAGGCACAACCACTGACAAAACATTTGTTTGTAGAATGTTGATTATTATCAAACCTATCATGAAATACGATATGTTCGTCAACACTTTATATAAAACTAACTCCATTCATATCCAAGTGTAAAGCAGCATAAAACTTATTCAATGAAAAACCAAGAGAAAGAATTCTATTCCCTTCGCAAGGGGTGGTACGATTCGCGTGATATCATAAAACATCTTCCTTTTGCGTTCCCACCGATCACCACGCATTTCTATCACGAATTATTAAAATTCAAACAAAACCCGGCCATTGAGCTGTCTGCCAGTGAGATAGTTGGGAACTGCATACTGTTGATTCGTGACATCAGTGACCCAATAATAACTGTTAACATTGCTGATACCCAATAAGTTCAGGCAGTCGACTCCTAACCAAATATTGCTAAAGATGCTGTTGCTATGGTGATCTTCGTTATTAAAGAGCCTGTAACTCATACCCATATCTACGCGCTTATAAGCTGGAGCACGAAAAGTATTGTTTTCCAATTCTCTATGGGGAGCGGAGAATGGTAGACCATCTGCATAAGCCAGTTTAAGACTCATTTTCCAACGGGTAGTATTGGGAAAATAGTCGGTAAAGAAAAGGTTTACAGCATATCGTTGATCCGTTGGAAGAGGAATTCTTTTTCCATTAAGGTTCATTTTTGTGTCCATCAAGCTCAAGCTCAGCCACGAGTCGGTACCGGGCACAAATTCTCCATAGAGTTTCATATCTAAGCCTGCGGCATGTCCCGAAGCTTCATTGTCACCGTAATAAGTTACTTTCACGTTGTTGACGGAGTAGGGGACAAGGTGAGCCAATGCTTTATAGTATAGCTCAGCAGAGAAGCGAAAAAGTCTGTCTTTCATACGGAAGCGATAGTCAAAGGCCGTAATGAAATGGATAGACCGCTGACTCTTTATTATGTTGTTAAGCTTGGCATAAGTAACTCCATTTGTCGTGATGGTATCACGCAGCTCCTTATAGAAAGGTGCTTGATAATACAAACCAGTTGCAAACCGGAAGGTAATATCGTGGTTAAAAGCAGGAGTGACCGACAAAGAGATCCTTGGCGAGAAGATATTCTCTTTGGTATAGTTCCAATGTGAGAAACGGACCCCGTAGTTAAGTGTAAAATAAGTATGTCCTCCTAATGAAGTGAACCGCCAACTGTCTTGGAGATACATTTCCATGCGGTTGGCTTGGAGCAGATTTTTGGCACGTAGGTTGTAAACCATCTGTAAGTCCTTTCCTGTGTGAGGAACACTGTATCCAGCCGAGTCTCTCATTTCATATTCGGCTGAATTTTCGGTGATATGCTCTCGCTTCCATGTTATCGCTCCTTCTATGTCATGTTGTCTGACTTGATGCTTAATGATCAATTTTATACTTTCAACGTCTGCTTTAAGATAATTGCGCGCGTGTTGAAAATAGGTTCCCACACCAAGATTTTCCGAGGTTTCTGTTTGTGTCAGCCAATATTGACCTTGAATGTCATAGCGTTCCTGTTCTTTTGTTTTAAAGGCAGAACCTATGAGCGATATGCTTGTGGAATCTCCAAAATGGCGGGTAAGCCCCAGTGAACCGAAATAGGTGTGGAACACATCTTTTTCTTGGCCATCAAAGTATACGCGGAAAGATTTTACATTCTCAAGTGTACCGAAAGACGTCTCTCGGTCTTTAGGCTTGAAGTTGTAGTGGTTGTTGGAGATGTTACCAATAAAATTAACGCTCCATCGCTTGTTAGGACGCCAGTCTAAATATGTTTGATAGTCTAAGAAGTTGGGCTTGTACTCCCCATTGGTTTCCAAAGTTCCGAGAAGGTATTTGTTTGTCTTGTATCTCACACTGTTTAACCAGCTTACTTTCTTGTTTGCTACCCCAACATAAGCGTCTGCTCCGAGCAAAGAAGTGGCTAAAGCGGCCTCAAATGCATTCTTGTGACCATTGGTCGGCTTAAGCCGCCGATACGTGATGTCCAGTGCCGATGACATCTTATCGCCATATTTTGATGGATAGCCACCGGTAGAGAAACTGATTTTATCTACCATATAAGGATTGATGATAGACAGTCCCTCTTGCTGCCCACTCCTAACTAAAAAAGGACGATATATTTCCACACTGTTGATATAGACAGAATTCTCGTCAAAAGAACCACCCCTCACATTGTATTGGCTTGAGAGTTCACTGTGGGTGGAGACACCAGCCTGCCCCTGAATGAGATCCTCAACTGCATTACCAGAGACGGAGGGCATCCTCTTCAAGTCATCTGTTTTAATATTTTCCATTTGATTGTTTTGCATACGCTGTCCGATCACTTGAACTTCGTTGAGCGTATTGTCGTCCGTAATGAGTTGGATTTGCAGCATCTGTTTGCCATGCGGGTTACGCAATACCCTTGTCTTGGTCTTATAGCCAATCATGGAAAATTTTACTACAACCGAGTCTGATGATTGCAATTGGAGGGAATATTCCCCCTTCAAAGATGTGAATGTAGCTTTACCTTGAGAGAGAACAGAAACCGTGGCAAGTTCTACCGGGTTCATATTCTCGTCGGTGACTCGTCCTTGGAGCGTGAATGTTTGTGCTTGGCAAGTGAATACGCTCACTGCCAATATAATGAAGCAAATTATTTTTCTAAACATATATCATTTAACGATTGTGGAACGTTATTATTGTATTATAAAGTGAATTCATAAGATCTAAAATTACAATGAAATATATTGTTGCTTTGGATAGCTTTAAGGGGTGCCTAACAAGTATTGAGGCTTCAAATACATTAGCCGAAAGCTTGAGAAAAAAGGGGTGCGCAGCTGAATGTGTGCCTGTATCCGACGGTGGAGACGGTATGATAGATGCCTTAGCATATTCCTTGAAAAGGTGGACAAGGATTGACTGTCGTGTACACGACGCATTGATGCGGTCGTGTTGTGCCTCCTATTTGCTTAAAGACCAGCAAGCTATTATCGAATCCGCACAAGCTTGTGGGCTAATTAGCCTGAAGGACGAGTCGTTGCGCCCTCTGTTGGCAACGTCATATGGAGTTGGAGAATTGCTGATGCATGCGATCAATAATGGTGCACGCAACATTTTGGTCGGACTGGGAGGGACGGCTACAAGTGATAGCGGACTGGGAATGTTGAAAGGATTTAAAGAAGCTTTCCTTCGAAGCCATGGGATTTCTGATCCGCAATTCAAAACATGGAATGACATTCGCCCAGCTTTGGATTCCCTCCAACTGAAAATCACATTGGCTTCAGATGTCACTAATCCATTGTATGGACCACAAGGAGCGGCCGCTACTTTTGGTCATCAGAAAGGGGCTACAGATGATGACATCAAGTTGCTTGACCGTAGGGCACGTTCGTTTGCATCAATGTCGGCCCGTTATTTTGGCTTCGACTGTTCTTTTAAGCCTGGTGCTGGTGCAGCCGGTGGGCTTGGCTATGCCTTTATGCAATATTTGAATGCCGACATGCAATCTGGCGCCGAATTGGTACTGAAGCTGATTAAGTTTGACAATCTGCTTTCTCAATCTCCTTGCCTGGTTATCACCGGTGAAGGAAAGGCCGACAGGCAGACGCTGATGGGTAAGATTCCATATATTATTATGCAGCACTGCAAACGCAAAAGTATCAAATGTATCTTGCTTGCTGGGAAGGTTGAGAATTTGGAAGAATTGAAACAAAGCGGATTTGACGATGTAAAGTGTATTAACCCTGCATTGATGAGCGAGGAAGATTCTATGAATCCATCAACGGCAAAACGGATGCTCTCACTCGCGATAAATCCATGTGAGTAAATGATTGATCCAACTAATGGAAATTCTAAACCATCGGAATTTAGCCACCGGTTTTCCTCCAAATCTCAGAATAAAGTCGCGATAATGGCTTGAACGCCATGGGAGTCCAGCATCGAGAAAGTAGAAATGAGCGTAATTTTGTTGGTAGCTATAATTAAGGGCATGCCAAACGGTCATCGTATTAGTATGAAGTCGGCTATAAGATTTTGTTTTTGAGGCAAGATACCATAAATAGGCATTGCCTCCAGTGAAAACGCATACACAGCCTCCGATAATACTTCCTTTATAGAGGGTGACAAAGATCTTACCCTTGTCGCTTTTAAAGAATCCTGTGAATAGTTCCAAAGATGGAATAAGGCGGCGAAGCCTCAGCCTATTGTCATGCTTCAAGATTTTGTAGAATGCATTCAACTCATCCAAATTTATGACCTCACGGGTCTCGACACCTAATTTGCCAATGTGCCTAATACGCCTCAATTGTTTCCCCGACAGCCGTTCGGCTGGAGGCAAGGAGTGGAGCGAATTGTGTATCTCCTGCCAACTTATGGGAAAATAACCATTGTTACGAAACTGGCGATAACCAAACATTTTTTTGGAAATATCGCTGAATTCGGCAAACAGACAAAGATTCCTTTTGAATTTTTTCGATATGGCTTCGAGAAGACAGCCAAAAATCTCCGATTTAGCCACACCGTCGGGATAATCGCCCTCTCCGTAGATATGACCATGAGTGAAAAAATATGGGGGGATTAGTGAGCCGCGGCGGCGCATGATTGCCAGCAGGTGCCCCACGATAGTACCATCGCCACTGTATGCTACAGCCATATAAGGCCACTGCCCCGGAGTCTTTTCGATAATCCGGAACAATTCAATGCTATGGAAAAAATTTCCACAGGTCATCTCTGGCAACTCTTCACTCTTAGAAAAGATTTGAACTTCTATTTTGTCCATTCTTTTGCAAAGATAGTAAAAACTAATGTTGAGAGTATATTTATCTCGATTTTTTTGTATCTTTGCAAACAAAAATAATTGCATTTTGGAAGTATCATTCATCGGAGCGGGCAATCTGGCCACAAATTTGGCTTTAGCCCTTGATCATGCCGGGCATCACGTCCGGCAAGTCTACAGTCGCACAATGGGCTCCGCCCGGGCTTTGGCAAATGCTGTTGGTGCTGAGCCTATTGTTAGTCTTAGCAAGATGGAAAGCACTGCTGACATTTATGTCTTTTCTGTGACCGACCGTGTGTTAGCTGAACTTATCAAGGAATTGTCTGAAACAGTAAAAGGGAAAATTTTTGTCCACACCGCGGGATCTGTGCCCATGACAGTTTTTGCGTCTTATGTTAATAATTTTGGTGTGCTTTATCCCATGCAGACATTTTCCAAGACCCATCCCATGGGATTTGCTGACATACCCTGTTTCATAGAGGCTTCTGATCCAGCGACGAAAGCAACCATAGTCCATTTGGCCTGCACGATAAGTCATCGGGTTTTCGAGATGGACTCTGATCAGAGACGGTATCTTCATTTGGCGGCCGTTTTTGCATGCAATTTTACTAACCACTGCTATTCTATAGCCGCAGAAATACTCAGTCGCCATCAGATTCCATTTGAAGTAATGTTGCCGCTGATTGACCGTACAGCCCAAAAGACACATCTGTTATCTCCCATAGATTCCCAAACTGGTCCGGCCGTACGCTTTGACCGAAATGTGATGGATGAGCAAAGGCAACTTCTTTCAGATCCTGCTACAAAGGAGATCTATGATATGATGAGCCAAGATATTCATCGTTACCATACGTTGCAACGAGAACGGAATATAGGAGAGAAATCTCAAGTTGAATCATTGGACGACAAGCAATAATTAACTATTTTAAATGTGAATTAATGATAAACTATGATTTGAAAAAAATAAAAGCGATCATCTTCGACGTTGATGGTGTTCTGTCGGCTAATACTGTCAGTATGGACGAAGAAGGTGAACCCATGAGAACGTTGAACATAAAGGATGGGTATGCTATACAATTGGCCTGTAAGCGGGGATTATTACTTGCAATCATGACGGGTGGCCATAATGAGTCGATACGCAAACGTTACAACTATTTAGGCGTTAAAGACGTCTTTCTTAACTGCTCGTTGAAAATCAAAACATATGAAGATTTTCTTACCCGTCACGGGCTGAAAGATGACGAAGTCATGTATGTTGGTGACGACATTCCTGACTATCCTGTGATGCGTCGTGTAGGTTGTCCCTGCTGTCCTGCAGATGCTTGCGAGGAGATAAAAAACATCAGTGTGTACGTCTCACAACGGAATGGCGGCTATTGCTGCGTGCGCGATGTGGTAGAACAGGTTCTGCGTGCACAAGACAAATGGATGAAAGACGATAAGGCTTTCGGTTGGTGAGTTAAAATTGACAGGGTATAACAGAAGAAAAATAGTTTCTATCCAGACATTATTCTGCTGACAATTAAGAACTAAAAATTATGAGGAAAATTGTTTTGGCCTCTGGCTCTCCGCGTAGGCGTGAGTTGCTTCGAGGTTTAGATCTGCCTTTCGAAGTAAGATTGAAGAAGGATATCAAAGAGTATTATCCCAATACACTGGCGGCAGATAAAGTGCCTGAATTTATTTCCCGTGAAAAAGCCGCGGCATATACAGTTGGAGTCGACGAGATACTGCTAACGGCAGATACCATAGTAGAATTGGATGGCAAAATTTTCGGTAAGCCGAAAGACGAGCAGGAGGCATGCCGCATGCTTAGTGAACTCAGTGGACGCACTCACCGGGTGATTACTGGAGTGAAACTAACATCTTCTGAGAGACAACATTCTTTTTCTGTCACTACAGAGGTAACTTTCAAACCGCTCTCTGTGGAAGAAATTCACTATTACGTATCGCATTATCATCCGTTAGATAAAGCTGGAGCCTACGGCATTCAGGAATGGATCGGCTTCATTGGATGTACTGGGCTGAAGGGAAGCTACTATAATGTAATGGGATTGCCTGTTCAACGCATTTACGCAGAACTGTTGGAGATGGAACAGGAGAAATCAGACAACTGAGCTTATGAAAAAGATTAAGTTTACGGTATATTTGACTGGAGTAATTGCTCTGTTAGTTTCGATGACACTTTTGTCTTGTGGCAATGATGATAGTGATGATCCATTGGGAAATGACAAGAATGACAATATCAACGCCAACACTCCGGTGGAAATTCTTTGTGAAGAGGGTGAAAGCATCAAACCAGAATTTGTTGTTAAGCGACTGGAGTTGCCTCATTTACAAACAAGAGGCTCAAAAGTGATTGTTCATTCTTCAAAAGGTGAAGTCAATTATACCGTGGAATGGGATACAGAACTAAATTCCCAACATTGGACATGTTATGAGATGTATGCGGACAACTGCACCGTGAGAACCTCACGCTATTATGGAAATCCACAATATCCGAAGGATCCATTGCTTCCTACAACCGATCTTATCTATGGCTCGGGCTACGACCACGGGCACATTTGCCCTTCTGCGGATCGTCTTAGTTCAAAAGAGCTGAACTATCAAACTTTCTTTCTTACAAACATGCAACCCCAGCGTTCTGTTTTTAACGGATCTGCTGACGGACCTGCGGGAATCTGGCTCAATATGGAAAATGCCGTGCGAAATCTCGGACGCAGACGTAGTTTCTGTGACACCCTCTATGTTTGTAAGGGGGGGACGATAGGTAGGGGAGGGACCCTCAACAACCAAGTCCTTGAAATCAGGAGGAACGGATTGATTGTGCCCGGTTACTTCTTTGTTGCATTACTGAGAGTTTACAAAGGGCAATACAATGCAATAGGCCTACTCTTCAAACATGAAGATAACACGGATGCCTTTTTGGGCGATTATGCCATGTCCATCGACCAACTCGAAGCCCTTACAGGATTTGACTTTTTCTGCAATCTGCCCGATTCACGAGAGAAGGTTATCGAAAGCACTTATAATCCGTCCATTTGGGGATTCAAGAAGAGATGAGGAAGAACGCCTCAGAAGGGGCCTTTTTTGTGGGCTGCGTAAAAGGTAGGTGATGTCCTGAGTTCATTCTAAGACTTATCGGGCTTGTCTCAATCTTTCGACATGTCCGATAAGTCACACTAATGAGTTAAGGCTCTATGAATTTTTTTATTTTTTTGGTTGTTCCATCGTTGAGTGGCGGTGAAGGCATAAATCCCTCCGTAAGGCCGTCAGTTTCACTCAATATTTGCTCCAACCGCGACATCCATTTATCCATTTTTAGCTGTTGAAGAATGTCGTTCATCTCGTCCTCGTTATAGTCTGTTGTCATCATTGTTTGACACAAATCAGCAATGGAATCGTGTGGGATTGCACCTTGATGGAGCTGATGCCGAATGTAGAACAGCTGGAAGAGAATCATATGAATACCATCAGATTCCTTCCATGCGTTAATTTTAAGGTTTATCCGTTGTCGGATTTTTTCGTCAAAGGATTTCTGTGCCTTTTGGTAAATGTTCACCATCTGCCCAGACAGTGTGCTCAGCGTAACAGTATTCGTGATGATTGGGTTGGTGAGTGTTTCTATGTTTGATTTTTTATTCATTTTCTCAACACTACGACGCTCTATTTGACTAAAAGTTACCACGGTCTCAGCCTGGCTAATCATACGTCTCTGTCTGGAATAAAAAGACAAGCGCCGTTGGAGACTCTCCTGATTTTGATTCCACGAGATTAAGCCTCCAACCGGAGAATACACACAGGGTATATCTCTCCGTCTCGCTTTGAAAAGAAAATTAGCGGCAGCATTGTCCCATGATCCAAAAACATGGATGATATGGGGTGTCGACTCGGGATGGCCGTCGGATAAAGAAGATCGAGACGAACAGACGATTTGTACCCCGTTGTCATCAGCATATGTCGCTGCTAATGATTCTGCCATAAGCCTTCCGACATGATCTTTGGGAAGCGATGGGGCAATGAAAAAACGAATGCGCATGACGATAGTCTATTGCTTATGAGTTGTAAAATCCAATTTGTTGGCTTTCCAATAGAGGAGCCGCATGAAAAGACGTGTCCAAAAGACACGCAACTGAAAGACATAAAGCTTATAGGCTGGAATCTGAGTATCAAATTCTTTGATGGCCGATTTGCAGATGAGCGTGTTGATACCAACATTTACTATGAGAGCTAAAACGGCAGTCCCTACAACCAGCCATTGCTCCATGCAGCCGGAAATCACGGCTGTTGCTATCAGTGCCCAAAGAATGAGATGGAGCGCGGCCTGATCCAGTAGATACAAAAGATGTACGGCCGTACGTCGTTGCAATTTGTGGAGGTTGGCCAAGGTGAAAAGATATTTGTTTCGCCAAGCCTTCTTCTCTGGCACATCTTCTATCATCCAGGCCTCTGGATTAAGTTGAAGCGCCGTGCCACCTTCCTTTGCGTATTTGTTAACAATGAAGTCATATTCTCCTCGGATTAATTCCAAGTTGCCTCTATAACCTTCACAATTGAGGAACTCTGTCTTTCGAAACATCAGATTGCTTCCTTGCGCACGGTAAGCAGTGCCCTTTAAAGCTTGACGCATCAAATAGAAATCTGTATGGAGTCGCAGGAAGCGCATATAATCGGGAGCGTCTTCCGTGTAACAAGTATATCCCATGACGAGATTCCGCTTCTCTTCTGCCTTTTCAGCCATTTCCTTCAGCCATTGATCTCCTACCGGGTGGCAAAAGGGATCTGTGAGCAGCACCCATTCTGTCTTGGCCGCCTTCACCCCAAGGGTTACACCAAGTTTTTTCCGGCTCATATACCGGCTGGAAGAAGGAAGTAAGATATAATACAATTGCGTATTCACTGAGGATATTTTCACAGACTCGTTTCCTTCTATCGTTGACTCATTGAAATGTCCGTTACCGGTAGCGAATCTCTTCAAGACGTCGATAGTATTACTGTCTGTCTCGTCGGCCACAACAATGACCCTAAAGCCTGCAGGATAATCCTGTCGAAGAAATAATGGCAGGTTGCGTTGCAGATCGTCTGAATTGTCATGAGTAGTAATAACCACCGTAATGGGATAGAGTTGAGATTCTGCCTCAGACGATTTCTTATTATCTGCATCGTCATTATGAAGTTCCTGCATGATGCCTTTCTTTCTAAAAAAAGGACTAAGCAGGGGCGCGACAAAGGCTACAATCAATAGGGTGACACAAATAATGATTGTAGGAAAATCTGTTGCTATAGAACTTTGAATGCCCATATTAGTGAGAAAAATTTAGAAGATTAAATCAGTGTTTATGCTCCCTCAACCATTTATGTCAAATTAGGCTTGCCCAATGATCGGAGCAAATCGTTCTGTGAAGAGTCGGTAAGTATGCTGAACGTTTATTTCTTGTTACATGAGGTACCCCTTTGGCAGTGGCCGACAGTTATACTGGCTGGCCATGATCTCACCATAAGCCCCTGCCGATCGTATCGCGATGAAATCACCACGGTGGGTTGAATTGATATCAATGTGCTTGCCAAAAACATCACTCGACTCGCAGATAGGACCCACCACATCATATGTAGTCAAGGGCAAGTCGCTGGAAATGTTTTCAATCTTGTGATAAGCTTGATAAAGGGCTGGACGGATAAGATCGCTCATGCCTGCGTCTACAATGACAAATTGCTTGTTGACACCTTGCTTGACATATAGAGTCCTGGCTATTAAGCTTCCCATTTGGGCAACAATGGCCCTGCCCAACTCAAAATGAACTTGCAGATTGGTCCGCCGGCGAAGATGGCGGGCAAATGTCCCGAAGTAAGATTTGAAGTCGGGAATGGGATTGGTATTAGGATCGGCGTAGTCTACACCCAGACCACCACCAACATTGATGATTTCGATCTTGATGTTCTGCTGCTCCAACTGCGACTGGATATCGTTGATGCGATTGCATAGGGAGGTAAAATCAGCCATGTCAAGGATCTGACTGCCAATGTGGAAATGCAGACCTATGAAGTTCACATTTTTCATGGCCTGGGCTTCCTCAATCGCTGGGAACATATCGCAAAGGGCTATGCCGAATTTGTTCTCTGCCAGTCCCGTGGTGATGTTCTTGTGAGTATGGGCGCGAACGTCGGGATTGATTCTTAGGCATACGTCGGCCACCTTATCCATCCCAGCAGCTATCTCATTGATGACTTCCAACTCTGCGATACTTTCTACATTGAAGCAGAGAATATTTTTCTCCAGACCTAAACGGATTTCCCAGTCTTTTTTACCAACTCCCGCATACACGATTCCTTTGGCCGGAAAACCAGCATCCAGCGCAGCTCTGATTTCACCACCGCTTACGCAGTCGGCACCCAGTCCTGCATGAGCGATCATGCGCAGAACACTTGGATTGGCATTTGCTTTTACCGCATAATGCATTACAAAGCCCTCGTATTTCGACAACTCTGTCCGGACGGTTTCCAATGTCCGCCTTAACAGATTACCATCATAATAATAGAAGGGAGTTTCCAGTGATTGGAAACTCTCTAAAGGGAAAGAGCCTTTTGTCATAATTGGAATTTATTGATGAAAAACAACGCGATTGAGATTTTGAAGGGCTTTCTTCTTGTCCGCCTCACGAATCAGAAAGGAAATATTATAGTTGCTTCCTCCGTAAGAAATCATTCTCACGGGGATATCCTTCATCGCGTCAGTGGCTATGGTTTCGAATCCCACATTGCTCCAGTCCAAATCGCCCACAACACAGATAATGCACATATCTGTGTCCACAGTGACAGTTCCATATTTCTTCAGCTCATCTACAATGTCAGTGAGATGGGCGGTATTGTCAATCGACATACTCACACCCACTTCTGATGTAGTGATCATATCGATAGATGTCTGATAGCTCTCAAAGATATCGAACACCTTGCGCATGAAGCCTGCTGCGCCCAGCATACGGCTGGACTTTATCTTTATCGCCGTGATGTTCCCTTTTGCGGCGACTGCCTTAATTTTCCCTCTGACGGTTACGTTGTCGATAATGGTACCTTCGGCCTCTGGATCCATCGTATTTTTTAGTCTGACGGGGATTCCTGCATATTTGGCCGGCTGCACACATGTAGGATGTAGAATCTTTGCGCCAAAATAGGCCAATTCTGCCGCCTCCTCAAAGTTGAGTTGCCTTACAGCTTCGGTTTGTTCGACAAAGCGAGGATCGTTATTGTGCATTCCATCTATATCCGTCCAAATCTGAATTTCGTCTGCCTGTATGGCAGCGCCGATAAGTGATGCCGAATAGTCGCTTCCGCCACGTTGCAGGTTATCCACCTCACCGTATGCATTGCGGCAAATGAAACCTTGAGTCAGATAAATCTGATAATCGGGGTTGGCAGCCATCATCTCTCCAAGTTTCTCTTTGATATATTGCATGTCGGGCTCACCGTTTTTATCGGTGCGCATAAAATCCAATGCATTGAACAATACGACTTTTACATTCTGCTCTTCAAGATATTCTGCTGTGAGATTGGTTGAGATAATTTCTCCCTGCCCAACAATGGCCTTCTCTTCAAAGCTTGTGAAAAAATCCTTTGTAAAAGAATGAAGATATTCAAATTCTCCCTTGAGGAAATCCAAGGCTTTCGACTTATATTCTTCAGTAGAAAACAGCTCGTTGGCCACCTTGATATATTTTTCCTCCAGGCGGTTGATGATTTCGGAAGCCCCTTCTTGGTTCTTCTTGTAAAGATAATCGGTGATCTCTACAAGAGAATTCGTAGTACCACTCATAGCCGACAATACGACAAACGTTGGGTCGCCTGAGTTTGTGATGAGTTTACATACATTCTTGATTCTCTCAGGAGAACCAACGGATGTACCTCCAAATTTCATTACTTTCATATGCTATCTTTTTTATTGTTCTGAACGGTTGTTGTCCTCGGTCTCAGCATCTTCGGAGAGATCCATCTTGTTGTATTCCTTTGTAACATCGGTAAAATGCCGGTTCTTGCATCGATAGACGATACCATGGAAACGGTCGAGCATCTGAATATTATGGGTAGACATAACCACAGCGGTCCCGGCTTCGGTCGCATTTTTTAACAAGGCTACGATATTCGTTGCAGTTTCGACATCGAGATTGCCTGTAGGCTCATCGGCTATGATCACTTTGGGCTTGTTGAGTAAGGCACGGGCTATGGCAATACGCTGCTGTTCGCCACCCGAAAGCTCATGAGGCATTTTGTTTTTCTTCTCCAACATGCCAACGTCGTTCAGTACCTCGTCTATTCTTTGATTGATGTCACTCTTCTTTTTCCATCCTGTAGCTCGAAGGACAAATCTAAGGTTCTGATACACATTACGGTCATGAAGCAACTGGAAGTCCTGGAAAATAATTCCCATTTCGCGTCTAAGAGCTGGGATATCCTTCCGTTTTAGGTTGATCAGGTCTCGGCCCAGTACTTCTGCCTGCTGACAGTGATCGCGATGCAGATCAAGCTCGCAATAAAGGGTCTTGAGCAAAGAGGTCTTACCCGAACCCACTTTGCCAATAAGATAAATAAACTCACCCTCTTCCACGTGGAAGTCTACATCTTCAAGCACCTTTATATCGTCTTGGAAAATATCAACCTTTTTATATTCTATCAACATTCTGTCTATGTCTTTTTTATCCAATTGTTTTATTTTGTTTTACCTGCCGGCGGTCTTCGTTACAGTCCGGCTTGTAGCTCATGAATTGTAGCCCGGGGCTTCTATCCCCAATCCTTTTGATGTGAAAAGTACGATAAGGCTCTCAACCCCATTGAGGGCTTCATAGATGTTTTTGTCATCATCACCGCTACGTGCCTCAATAACGGTATATTTGGTTGCCTCACCAACTTTTGGGGCTATATGAATCATGCTCTTTACGGACTGAGAAGTAGTATAGCTCCCCCCAGCGGAAAGGAGATGCCAAAACTGTTATATGTGACAGTTATCTCCTTCGTTGTTTCAACATTCCAATTTCCTTTGCAAAGTTAATATAAAATTGTGAACCCCCAAAAATTGAAATGATTCATTTACGATTTTCTATATTCACAAGGTCTTTTTTTAGAAATTCAACGACGTAGATAACGAGAAATTGATATGAATGGGGCAGAAGATATAAGCATTGTTGAAGTGTGGCATTATAGGGTAGCGTGGAAAACGGCATGAGTTATGTTGAAAAAGGGGAATGCCTTTACATTGAATAATAACAATCATTGGTCTAAGGTCAGATAGTTCTATTTTTATGGGCTACTCATTGTAGCCTCCACTTGGCAACCGATGGGGCTGCAATTGCAGGCCGACCAGTCTCCAAGTGCGGCCCGACGGTCCTGCAATTGCAAGACGGCATCATTTTCCACTAAACAGAATTGCACTTGGAAAGTATGGGCAAGTAAAATCAAAAAGGCTGAATCCCTTTCTCAGGATCCAGCCTTTTTGAAAACTTGTCATTGAAGGTATATGAGAATTGCCAATTATGATTTGATCAGTCTATAGCAAACCACATCATGCGCTCTCACTTTCACTTTTCTCTCTACTTTGTTTTTGGTGGATGTCTGTCCTGCCATCTTGTGGGTCCAGAGATCACGAATTCCGTACACTTGCTTGTCAAAAGTAGTACTTCGTTTTGAGACCTCATCGTCATAGAGATTGAATCTCTGCCAATTAATGGCATATTCAACGTCCTTCTTCGCGGGGTTAAGAATGGTGAAAGCCCAATCTCCATTAGCAAGTGGTTTGAACCAGAAATCCAGCCCTTGCTCGGTGCCAAAGTGAAGTCCTTGAACTCCAAGAGTGTCTTGATCGACAGCTATCAACTCTTTATTGAGAAGTATTTCACGTGTCTCCTTCGACATGCTTCTAAAGTCATTACCAAGTATGAGTGGACTTGCCATCATACACCACATGGTGAAGTGAGCACGGTCTTCATTATTGCTCATTCCGTTACCCACCTCGAGCATGTCGGGATCATTCCAGTGTCCTGGGCCGGCATATCTGCGCAATGTGTCATTTTTGTGTATGCAATCCATGACACTATATTGCGAATAGGTTGGAAATACACGGGTTGAGTCGAAAGAACACCAGATATCCGGGCCTATTCGCCAAGAATGTCCGATATTCTCTGCCCATCGCCATGGAAGGTTATCGCCCCATTCACACATGGAAAGGAAAATTTCCCGTCCCGAAGCATGGAGGGCGCCGCTCATGAGCTGATAGGCTCCTTTGGGATTGATGTTGACCGTATTGCACCAGTCCTCCTTAAGATAATCTATTCCCCATCGTGCATACTGCAACGCATCTTGGTACTCATGCCCTAAACTTCCTGGCATTCCACCACAAGTTTCCGTCCCGCAGTCGCTGTAGACGCCAAGTTTCAAGCCACGCTGATGAAGATAGTCGGCCAGCCATTTCATTCCATTGGGGAAATTTTGTGGCATCAGGTTGGATGAAACCGTCTTGGTCACGCTTTCCATGCCAGCAGTCATCTATATTAATATAGGTATACCCTGCGTCACGGAGTCCTGAATTCACTATTTCATCGGCGATACCTGTAATGATTTGCTCGTTGATGTTGCCCTGAAATTTATTCCATGTACTCCAGCCCATCTGAGGAGTCTTACCCAAATCGGGTGCTTTCTGTGCCCCCACACCCAAGGCGAAGGAAGTGGCAAGCAGCAATGTTACAATATGTTTCATATATTTGATAGTTTTGATTGCTGCAAAATTACCACATTCCGCGCCAAAAGCTTTGTCCTATCTACCCAAAAACTAATACTATTTTGTCAAAATTCGTTTTGAGAGCAAAACGACGTTTTCTACGTGTGGAGTGTGAGGGAACATATCTACCGGTTGCACAGCCTCCACCTTGTACAGAGGGTCAAGCAGCGACAGGTCGCGGGCCTGGGTAGCCGGGTTGCAACTGACATATACAATCCGTTTTGGAGCTGCATTGAGAATGACCTTTACAACGTCGGGATGCATTCCAGCACGAGGTGGGTCTGTGATAATGACATCAGGCTGTCCATGCTCTGCAATGAAATCATCAGTTAGGATGTCTTTCATGTCACCGGCGAAAAAGTCTGTGTTTTCAATACCGTTGATTTGGCTGTTGACCTTAGCGTTCTCTATGGCTTCCGGTACGTATTCAATACCAATCACCTTTTGAGCTTGGTGAGCCACAAAATTGGCTATCGTTCCCGTCCCTGTGTAGAGGTCGTAAACAATCTCATTGCCCTCAAGGTGAGCAAAATCCCTTGCCACACAATAAAGTCTGTAAGCTTGGTCGGTATTGGTCTGATAGAAGCTCTTGGCATTGACCTTGAATTTCAAGTCCTCCATGGTCTCTATGATATAGTCGTTTCCCTTAAAGGTAGTGAGTTCCAGATCGCCAAAGGTGTCGTTACATTTCTGATTATCGACATAAAGCAATGACGTGATCTGTGGAAACTTATCTACAAGGTGTTGAAGTAGCAATTGTGCTTTTTCTTTATCTGTAGGGTCGTCGTAGTGGAATTGTATGAACAACATCCATTCACCGGTATTAGAGTTGCGGAAAATGATGTCGCGAAGAAGCCCTTTATGCCCTCTAATATCAAAAAACGAAAGAGAATTCTCTTTTGCATATTGATAAATGTCGTTGCGGATTTGGTTGTGGAGATCATCCATGAGCCAGCATTTTTCTATCGGGTATATTTTGTCAAATGCGCCAGTGATATGGAAACCAATGGCCCCCTGTGATAATCCAGCGTCGGGCGGCAGTGCGTCAAGCTCTGCTCTCGTGTACCAACGTTTGTTGGCACAACCGTACTCGGTCTTATTACGGTATTCATAAATCTTCTCAGACCCTAAAATAGGTAGAAATTTGGGCAGCTCCACTTTGCCAATTCTCGTAAGCTGGTCAAAAACTTGTTGTTGCTTTGCCTTTAATTGCTCATCGTAGGGCAGATTCTGCCACTTGCAACCGCCACAAACACCAAAATGTTTACACACAGGTTTGACGCGAAGGGGACTGTATTCGACGAATCTCACGACTTCTGCCTCAGCATAATTCTTGCGTTTCTTGCGAATAAGCAAATCCACTATGTCGCCAGGAACCACGAAAGGTACGAATACCGCCATATCGTTTACATGTGCAACAGCTTTCCCTTCTGCTGCCACAGCCTCTATCTTGACACCTTCAAGAATTGGAAATATCTTTCTTGCCATTTTATTATTATTCGGAATTTGTCTCTTATATTTAAATCATTGATTAGTGTTCAACCGTAAGTGCTCAGGGGCGGACCATTTAGAAGGTTACATAATACGACGCAACACACCTCTTACTTTCTCGTCTGCAAAATTACTTTTTTTTTAGACATCGGCCAAATAACAAGCACTAAAATACGGTTTGAGTAAGGCGGTTTGAGAGTAAAGATCAGGACCGTACACCGAGATTCTGATGCTAAAGGTAGTCTTAATAAAACAGAATGAGACAAAAAACTTGTCCATTTTCCTTGACAGAGAGGAAAATGCAGACTCATGACCTACAACCTTGTCTGCCACCTTGCAAGAAACAAGAAAATGGCGGTTTTAAAAAATTATAACTATAAAAAATGATAATATTCTTTTGGAGTCGAACATTTTTGTTAACTTTGCAAAAAGGATTAGCTCTATACTCGATATAGAACCACCTTGGCCCTTGACCTGAAGATGACCAATCTTAATGTGAAGGAACTTTCTTATGAAAACAAGAACATACTCGAAAAATGATATATTATGTTTATTGTTTATCCTGTTGTCATATTCCATGAATATGTCAGCAGCCAAACAACGCGCCGAATTGAGCCGTTACAATCAGCTTAGCGATGCCGCGTTGTTGGAAAAGGGTAAGCAATTGGCCAATAGCAACAATGTGAAGCTGGCTTTGAACTGTTTTGAACTATTGCAAAACAGAGGCGACCGAGTCTTGCCGGACTTGCGTGCAGAATGCGAACATGAAGCAGGATTACTATTTTACGCTTCCAACAATTATAGTAAGGCCATGGAAAACTTCATGAACAGCATGGACCTTTGCGAAAAATTTCACCTTGACAGCCTGCTATCCTTGGTATATAAAGACATTGGAAACATCTATTCGATGTTTGGCGATTATGACCAAAGTGTCTCGCTGTACAAGAAGACTTTGAAGATGGCCCGTCAACGAGGGGATAGGCAATTGGCCAACAAGATGCTCAACAATCTTATCTTTGCCTATCAGAACAAGACACCTTTGAGTCAATATCGTCAGTGGTATAGAGAATTGTGCCAATATAAAGAGCAAAGAGTACGCTATACTTATGATGTATTGTTGGCCGGTGGTGTTATCGAAGACTATGCCCACAATCGACCGAAGGCCATAAAGCATTATAAGCAGGCTGCACTTTATGCTACTACGCATCATTTGGGGCCGCTTGATGTCGCAACGGTGAACGGAATGTTGGCCGATGCCTTCGCATTGACCAATCATCGGGATTCGGCTTTGTTCTATTTGAACAAGAATCTGCAAATTGCTGAGACAAAAAATATAGCGGCTCTAAAGATAAACTGTTACCGGTCACTTTCTGATCTCTACGAAAGCACAGACCGCGCAAAAGCCCTTGACTTCAAACAGAAATACCTCTTGCTCAAGGATTCTATTTTCAATATGAATGCCCTGAGTGATATTCAGAACGCTTTGTTCTTTCATGAGATGGATAAGAATTTCAACACCATCAAAGATCTGAACAAGACGAACTTGGACAGCATGAAGACTATCAGTAACCAAAAATCTTTGCTGTTCTTACTCTCTTTTTGTGCTTTCGTTTTCCTTACTTTGCTGACGGTCACTTGGATACAGAAACGTAAACTTTCTGATGCCTATCACAGTCTGTTCAACAAGACCGAGGAGAGCATTCTTCATGACAAGGTCATCACCAGACAATTGGACGTGATGGAAAAGCCTGTAGACAGTGAGGAAAAGAGCCGAAAGAGGGATAACGGTATAGAGGAAGAAAGTAACACGATACCTTCAGGTGGTGTGAGAATAGAAGACTCGGCTACATCACACGACAAAACACGGATGATGCCTAACGTTCAGCAGCAGAATGAATTGCTCGCTTCCATCTTGAAGGTCATGGAAAATAGTGACGCATACTGCGATCCTGATTTTGGGATTGAAAAGCTTGCGGCTATGACTAACTCTAATTCACGTTATGTCTCGCAAGTGATCAATGACGTTTATGGTATGAACTTCAGAGCATTGGTCAATGACTTCAGAATTAAGAAGGCTATCATCAGAATGACCGATACTGAAAATTACGGCAACTTCACCATCAGGGCTATTGCTGAAAGTGTTGGCTATAAATCTCAGGCAAACTTCATAAATGTCTTTACCAAGATTACAGGTTTGAAACCTTCGACTTATCTGAGACTGCTCAAAGAAAAACAAATTGGTAAAGCCGTTTAGACTTTATATTTACTATGTCAAGGGTCCCTATATAGGTTGATAATTTCACTTATATAGGGACTTTGTTTGTGTTACTATTTCACGAATGAGTAATTTATCAGCGATTTTTTTTATAGGTTGTTGATTATTTCTTGTTATATTTGCAGCACATAATCTTTATAAAAATAAACGTAAACTAAACTTTTGACATTCATGGGAAAAAATTTACTTTTCTTAGCAGCCTTAGGAGTTACCGCATTAAGCGGAGCTCAGGCAGATGCTCAAAATTTGACAGGTAGAGCGGTGGCTGACAAGCCAGCCAAGTCCCTAATGATTTCGAAAGCGCAGAGTAAGACACCAGTGGCTCAGGTCATGCGCTCGAATTTACCGACCGACTATGGTACGCCTGTTGAAGTAATCAATGAGGATTTTTCTTTGATGACGGCTGGTACTTATGGACAGCCCGACTCCACAGTTACAATTACCTCTGACACGATCTCTAAGTATCCGTTCTGGATCAACATGCTGCCCGAATATACTCATCAGGCTGGGTGGGGCGGTCACTATTTGTCACCTGCGGGGGGATGTGTAGCTACCAGCTATTCTGATGGTGGAAACCTCAATACACCTATGCTTGACTGTAGTGGCAACCAAGGCGTTGTGTTCCTTGAGTTTAAGGCCCGAACAGATGTTGGCGTTGCTGGCCAGTACCTCTTAGTCGAGGCAGCTGAAACCTTTAATATGCAACCATCATGGAATACTTTAGGCACAGTTGTACTGACAGACCTCTCTTCTGACTGGAAGACCTATACTGTGAAGTTCTACAATGCCGGTCAGTACACGCTGTTCAATATTGTAAGACAACAGATGGCACAGGACGATGTGGTTCGCCGCATTTATTTGGATGATGTGCGCGTCTACACCATTGATCCGTTTATTGCCATGCCGACAGCACTGCCTTATACTGACTATGATGGTGAAAGCTTCATGGCGCATTGGACAAAAGTTGATGGCGCAGTAAGCTATCGACTCAATGTTTACAGCAAAGACGTCACCGGAGACTACGGAAATGAACAAACAACGATCAACTACGTATTGAAGGATTTTGCCGTAGAGGATACCGCTTACACAGTTGAGAATGTCGAGTCGGGTAAGACCTATTATTACACCGTTCAAGCTGTAAATTCAGACGGGAAAGTGTCTTTTGAATGCCCAGAGGCTGAAGTCTATGATCTGGTAGCTCCATCTCTCGAAGATGCTAATGTTGGGGCGGACAGCACTTACACGGCAAAATGGGATGCAGTGCCGTCTGCAGAGGTTTACAACTACTGGGCATCATATCAGCGAATGGCTACAAGCACTGGTAAATTCAATGTGACCAATGAATCTCTCGACAATCTAGAGATGACTGACGGTTCAGAGATCACCTGGAGCTTTGATGAACCTTCTTACTATTCATACGACAACTACGTGATCAAACCTTTCCAGACTCAAGCTGGTTGGATAGCAAAGCAAGGTCTTCCTTACCATGGCTGTGTTTGCGTGGATGGATATCAGTATATGTACAACCATGCAGATGCAGGTCTCGTATCACCCGAGCTTGATCTGTCAAAGGATGGTGGCAAGGTAAATGTGCAAGTTGATCTCAGAGGCGATCACGGTGAAGTTTGGTTTGCAGATAATACACACGAAACCCGTTACACTCGTGCAGCTTTTGCTCTCTTTACCTGGAATGAGCAGAAGGGTGACTTCGAGCAGGCTGAGCTTATTTATGATAATGATCTACCAGAGGATGAGTTTAAGACCAGCACGGTGACCTTCACAAAGGGAACCAGCCGTTCGAAAATTGGTATCTATGCAGTATACGCCCCGGCACACCTCTATCTGAAGAATCTCGTCGTAAGCCAGGACTACAAGGCTGGTGAGACATTCCTGGATCCTTTCTATTATGGACGATACTTAGAGGGTACTGAGACGACGGTAAAGGTTCCTCAATATGCGGTAACCTCACCCATCTCACACAAGGTGTCCGCCGTTAAGACTAATCCCAGAACACGCGAGCAGAAAGAGAGCGCCTTCTCCAAGGTGAAGCAGGTGGGCAACGTTTACAACGGCATTGGTTCTGTCTCGCTGAGTAACGCACCCGTGCAAGTGGTCAACGGCAAACTCACTGTGACTGGAAATGAGGTAGTGAATGTCTATTCGCTCAACGGAACGCTTGTATACAGCGGCAAAGCTGAAGGCAACACGTTGACTGTGCCCGTACAGAGCGGCTCCTATATTGTCAAGATTGGAAAACAAAGCATAAAAGTTGTGTTCTAAAAGAGCACCTTTTACAGCTCTAAAATCTAAAATACTTGCCTTCGTTCGCTCCTTTGGGGGTATACAATTTGCTCCCTTAGGGCGAACGGATTCTCTTTGAAATCAATAATCAATCATTCAACTTACCTGCTAATGATGAAAAAACTATTTCTGTCATGTATGTCCGCAATGGCTTTCACTTTGGCTGTACATGCCGCACAACCTGGTGAAAATCCTACTGCGAAAAAAATTGTTGACTTGAATGAATATAAGGGTGTTTTGATGTACGGCGCAACTATGCTCGATGCCTCTGGCCCTACTCATTACGTCAAGTTTTACAGCAAGAAAGGATACGAACTAACAAATGTAGCCCCAATCGATCCGGCTGATGACGGTTTGCATTTAATAAAACTCAGATGCGGCACTCTCTGTGGAGATACCTATTATGGATATATTTGTCGTGTGTTCACTTTTGTAGACCAGCCCAACCAGTTTGTTTCCATAGATTTCAACACTGGAAAAGTAAATGTTATTCATCAATTCGAATTTACAGATGAATGGCCTACAATATACGAAATGGCTTATGACCGAGAAAGAAAAACATGCTGGGCCCTGGCTCGAGGAACAAGAGATTATGCTACGAGTGATGTTTATGAGATAAATACCACCGACGGCTCTTTCTCACGCGTAGCTGAACTGGACTATTACGCATGGGCTATGGCTGTTGACTACGATGGCAATGCCTATGTGATCAAAGGGAAACCCGATTCTAAGAATGAATACTATGAAGGCAGCTATTTGGTCAAGTTAGACGTAGACGAAGACTTCGCCTCTGTAGATTCAACAGAATTAAAGGTAGATGGCCAATCCGTAATCCCTAACTTTGACCACTCAATGGATTTCGACAACAACTCAAACTTGCTTTACTGGTTAAGCACGAGCAACGATGGATATCAACGCCTCTACAAGATTGACCCAAAGAAGAAGACCATGGTAAAAGAATCCGACATGGTTTACAACGAGGTTGTTGGTCTCGCTATTCCTTTTGAGGGAGCAGACAGTCGTGAAGCTGCTGGAAAGGTGACAAATTTGACTGCAAGTTCACCTGACGATGGTACAATGAAGGCATCTTTGAGCTGGACAAACCCCTCCGTAAACTGGCGTGGTGACAATTTAACTGAGTTCAAGGAGGTAACGGTGAGCCGTGGCACTCGCGATAATGTGGTGGCCACTTTACCTGGCACTGCCGGTCAAGAGTGCACTTGGGACGACACTAACCCCACACAGGGCGTAGTCACCTATTATCTGACTCCTTACCGAATTAGTGGTGAGAAAGGTTTGGTAGACAGCGTAAAAGTGTTTGTTGGCCAGGATGCCCCAGGCAACGTGCAGAATCTTACAGCAAGCGCTGAGGGTAATAATGTAACTCTAAAGTGGGAAGCACCAGCAGTTAGTCATACAGGAAAGGGCTACGACAAGGGCTCTCTGCGCTATGATATTACCCGTACTCCTGGTAATAAGATTGTTGCTTCCGATGTTACCGGCACAACCTACACGGATACAGATCCTGACTTCTTCAATTATTACACATATACCGTAACTTCAAAGAATGATTATGGTACGGGGGATAGCGAGAGTGTGAAACTCTATGCAGGTAAGGCTTATGAACCAACCTTCTTTGAAGATTTCGATAATGCCGCTCAGGCTGCACGCTGGCAGGCAGTAGACAACGACAACACGGGTAAGACCTTTACTTATGCCGGTGGGAACTTCGAGGAGTTCAAGTGCTTCATTGACTATATGGATGCTTATAAGGCTACAGACGACTACATCTTCAGTCCGCTTGTTCATCTGAAAGGCGGTCAGACCTATCGTGTCAGTATGCGTGCTCTACTTAGAGACGTAGAACAGACTCATGCCTTCAACTTCACATATGGCAGCAAGCCAACGGCAGAATCGCAGCAAACAATTGCTAAGCATGAGAATCTTACAGCTCGCCAAGACCTCGACGCACAGGATTTCGCAGACCTCTTCACTCCTTCAACTGACGGTGATTATTATCTTGGCGTTCGTTGTCTTAGTGCTGCTAAAGTTGCCGGTGACCGCAACATATATTTTGGCGTAAGAAACTTCAAAGTCGAGGAAGTCAAGAACAATGATATGGCAGCTGTAGCTCTCACTATTCCTTACGAGGTATCTATGGGCAATAAAGCATCTGCCACTGTCAAGGTGATGAATGCTGGAAAGAATGAGCAAAGCAAGTATACAGTGCAGGTTGTCGACGACAAGGGTGGCATTTGGGGTACCAAGACTATAGATGAGTCACTTGCCTCTCAAGCCACAAAGGACGTGGAGATAGAAATCACACCTGCAGGCATGGGCAAAAACAATGTCTACGGAAAGGTTGTACTCGATGGAGACGAGAGAGCTGAAAATGATACAACGTCAGCTACTCAGGTTGAAGTAAGATTGAAGGGCCTGGATTGGAACATAGAGTGCAATGGTGATGGTGCAAGTCAGTCCACTACAGAACCTATCTCCTTCCTGAATCCGTATTCAACCATGCAAACAACGTATCTTAACACAGAGTTGGGCGATAAGGATGGAAGTGTCAAGGGTATTGCTTTTGAATATACACCTAATGATATCAGCGCTGATACAGAGGACTTCAATGTTAAGGTTTATATGGGACAAACCACAAACGACGACAGCTATAGCGATGCTTCTCAATGGGTGAACAACAGCGAACTGACTCTTGTTTATGATGGAAATCAGCACATCTCTTCCGGTACAGATTCAAAGATGCTGAAGCTGGAGTTTGACCAATCATTTGATTACGATCACACTAAGAACCTCATCGTACAGGTTTGGAAAGATGGTACAACTTCAGAAATGTTCCCGGCACTCTTTAATCTCTACAAGGCTGCCAACTGGGAAAGTCATATGCTCCGTTATTCTGGGCATTATGTATTTGACTTTTCTGCCACCTCATTTGCTATGGCTGGTAAACCTGTTGCTTTCTTTGCAATTGATTTTGCCACAGGCCTCAAGACGGTTATTGCTGGTGATGGATTCTTTGTAGACTCAGCCAATGGTTTCATTTCATTAAATGGTACGGCAAGAAGCATTGAAGTCTTTGACATGCAAGGACGTTTGGTTTCTCACAGTGTCAATACTGCCCGTGTTGAGATCAACGGCATCAGTAGCGGTATGTACATCGTTCGTGTTACGGATATGAATGGCAATGTCATTTCAAAGAAAATTCTCTTAGGCAAATGAAACATCAAGCTATAATAAAATTAGCACTCTGCACAGCATCGGCTCTCCTTTTAGGAGGGTCGATTGCTCGCGCTCAGGTCCAAACAGTCAGACTCGGCTATTGCAATGGCGACAAAATAGGAACAGCCCTTCGTCCGCAGGGAGAAGAGGGTAACTATAACGAATTAAGTGCTGCTATTCGGATTCCAAAGGAGATTCTGTCAAAATACGTTGGTGATACCATCTATCAGATCAGTTATGCCAACGAGACCAAAGTTGGCTCGTTTATGACAGTCTTCATCAAAACCGATCTTGAGAGCAGAACTGGTGGAGTTGTTCAGACCGTTACCAACCACAAAGTTGGATGGAACCATGTTACACTCAAAACTCCTTACCCGATCAAGGCTGATAAGGATATATATATAGGTTATACGGCCTATCCCAACGCCAGTGAGATCAATGATGCGAAAATCCTTTGTATGGAATATTATCATGGAGGTACTCCAGGTGCCGATTGGTATGGCCTCAATGGCCAATGGTGGAGCACTAAGGTGGACCTCATTGACTATGATTTCTGCATTAGAGCTTATGCGAAAGGACCTAAGATGCCTTCCAAAGACATTGGTATAGACCGGGTGTCTAACTATGATATGGTGAGGCAGAATGCCATAACACCAGTGAAACTTCAGGTTTCTAACTATGGCGTTGACACAATTAGATCTTTTGTTGTTGAAGCACGAAAGGATGGAGAAACGTTTGCCACCAAGCCTGTAAACAATGTGAGTCTCAATCCCAATGAAATGGCTATTATCGATATTCCTGATATGGCCTTCCCGCAAGAGGGTAACAATTACTTCAACGTTTTCGTTTCCCAAGTCAATGGGGGAGAGGATAGTGATCCGTCTGACAACACGAAAGACTCTTACGTCTATTGTGTACCTGAAAATGCAGAGCCTTCTCCACGTACAGTCCTTATGGAGGAATTTACTTCTACTGCTAATGGCGAATCACTCCTGGCAGACAGTGTTTACAACATCGCAGTTTCGGAACGAAACGATGTAATTTGGGTGAAGCATCATCAAAAGAAGGATGAATTCCAACTGCCCATTGAGGCTCCCTACGACTGGTTCTTCGAGAATTACAACAGTTTTACGCCGGCCATAATGCTTGACCGCAATGTCTTCGATATTACTGAATTTCGTGGACCTGCTTATTTTGTTAAGTATAATGAGCAACTTTCCTCAATGCTTGAAGCCTCAGCTCAGCTTCCCAGTTTTGCATCATTGGCTGTTGACGCATCGGTTAACCAGGATGGTAATCATGTAAATGCGACGGTTAATGTTGAATCTCAAGTTCGTGAAATGCCACGTCAGACTTCTTTGAGAATGACAGTTTTGGCCGTTGAAGACAGTGTAGCTCTCTCCGACGGTTCTGGAATTGAGAATGGCATTATACGCAAATATTTGACAGGCATTTGGGGAGACGAAATCGACCTCAGCAGTAGTAAGTCGGCAGAAAAGAGTTTTTCATTCACGGTTGATCCCAAATGGAATGTGAACAACATGAGGGTTGTTGCTTTCATAAATAATTATGACAGCACAAATCCCTTGAACTGTCCCGTGTTCAATTCTGCCGAGATGCGTCTTGCTGGCCTCACGGGCATCCACACCATCACGAATCATGGAGAGTATGCCTCTGTGAAATTGGAAGGAAACAGACTGGTTGCCAGCTATGGCTATCATATCCTCGGTATCTTCGACTTGGCTGGAAGACAAGTGGCTGAGAATAATATTGGTAAAGGCATATATATCGTCAAACTTTCCAATGGTAGGAGCAATCAGACCTTGAAGTTCTACGTTAGATAAATGTCAGTTATTACTTCTTAAATTGTATCAAAATGAATCATAAAAGAATGAAGCATTTTTTTAGCATTATGGTGTTGCTATCGGGTTTACCTTTTACTACAGCCCAAGCCCAACAGTCCATGGTGGTCTATTCTACCAATGGCAGTGAGGCTGGAAGGTATGCTCTGACCAATACGATCAAAATTACCTTTGGCAATGGCAATATGATGATTGGGGATATTGGCACCCCATCTGAATCAATTGGCCTGGAACAGGTGGGCTGTATTAAATTTGTTGATCCAACGTCTATCCAAGGCGTTCTGACAAATTCAACAAAGCTCGATGTTAAGCTGAAAGGAGACGTTATTATGGTTGAAGGTCTAACAAAAGAAGCTTGTGACGCCAGCATCGTTTCGATAAATGGTGCTCTGGTTATGCACCTTGACCATTTTAATGGGCAACCTATCCATGTTGGCTCACTGCCACGTGGCATCTACATTCTCAGAATCAAGAACTACTCTTTTAAATTCGTAAAATAATTAAGCTATGAAAAAAATAATTGCAACATTAGCACTTTGTACTTCCATCGCTGGCCTTCAAGCGCAAACGATCAACCGCATGGTGATTGTGCCTCAGGCAGGTTATCCACAAGGGTACGCCATCAACAATGTGGACAGTGTTTTCTTCACAACCGTAGGCCGTGCGGCTGCAGATGTTACCTTGAACAAGAGCAGTTTCTCTGCTACAGGCGACACCCTTTGGCTGGCAATTACCCCTACAGCGGATTGCGCCAAATATCGCATAACCACGGTGACCAAGGCTCGCGCAGATGTATTGACCTCACCTGCATCGCTCGAATCCTATCTGGACAATGTGAATGCTCCTGACTATTACCAAGCCTTCACAAATGCTCAAATGACTGGTTTTGAGACACCTTTTGCAGCTGGTGCAGATTACTCCATCCTCACTTTGGGATACGACAAGTATAATACTCCGAGTGAGATCTCACGTGTGGACTTCACGACTCCTTCCACACCTTATCTTGGCAATCCAAGTGTAAGTTGGGTCGCAACAGACTCTACGACAACAACCATCACTATGACGTTCACTCCCAACAGTGACTGTGCAAGCTATACCTTCTGTCTCTTTGAAGAAGGAACTGCTGAACAGCAATTCGAGCAGTGGGCTCCGATGTTTGGCTTCGCTAATCTCAGTGATATGATCAAGCAGTTTGGCTATAACGTCTATACTTCTACTTACACCAACACGTGGACCGGTTTAGCTCCTGGCAAGAGATACGATATCTACATTCTGCCTATGGACGCTAATGATGTGTATGCTCCTCTTATCCTTGCCAAGGCCTCAACAAAGAAGCAAGGTGGTGAAGGAATTGCTACAGTGGACATTACAATTGGCGATTTCAAATCTTCTGATGGAAGTTACTATCAGGAGGTAACCTATACCCCCAATGATCAAGCATCTCTCCACCGTGACATGATCATCGCTGCAGACGCTTACAACACTGCTGAGTGGGGTGAGGCTGGTGTATTGGCATATCTTAAGGGTGACAACCCCTACGATCCTTACTGGAATCAGTATGGAGTTGACAATGCCACTTGGAATGCAGATCCAAGCACAAACTATATTGCCTTCTCAATTGCCAAGAATATTAATGACGAGTGGGGTCCCTTGGCCATGAAAGAGTTTACCACTCCTGCCACTCCTTCTGCTGTCGCCCATAAGGCTCCCGCTTTGGGTAACCGCAAGCCCACGACCGAAGTCAATGTATTTGGTAAAGCTCCTCGGTTCAACGCACGCAAAATGGGGCATGGCATCATACTCGAACAGAAATAACCAAATCTATCGTTTCCGTCCCCGTTTTGTATAATGGCGGGGACGGACCAATAACAACCAAATATTATCTTATGAAAAGAAAAAACTTTCTTGCAACTCTTTTGCTGGTAGCATCGTCTGTCTCTCTATACGGACAGCTGCCAGGAGAGACTGTAAAAGGTAAGGCTTTGCCCTACAACACTTCAAAGACTGACATTGTCAATCTGAAAGCACCAGCTTTTCCTCCGATTCCTTCTCAGACGTTTCGTGTGGGTTCTTCTACTCCTACACTGCTTTTTGACCAGGCTGATGGTGAGGCAAAGGTTTGGGGTTTCTTAGGTTATGACATGCGATTGCGTACTAACGCCGTAGTGAACTTCACTACAGACAACCCCAATAGTTACGCCATGGTCAACGACTACCGTCAGGAATTAGGTGTTTCAAAGTACATCACAGCTGCAACTTTTGTAAAAGATCAGCTTTATGGTTATGCATGTACCTATTATGGTCCTGGAGCGCTGATTCCCTATGGAGTTGTGAAAATTAATCCTGAGACAGGTGAGTACACACTTGTAAAAAAGGTAGATATCACTACAGGCCTGCTCCTCAACGATATGACCTACGATCCCGTGACTGAAACCATCTATGGTATCCAGTTCAATGAGGATACTCAAAATCCTACAAATAGCTTTTCCAATATTTACACTATCGATCCAGAGACAGGTATTGTTGATAGCGTGGCACGAGTAGATTATCTGCTCTACACGATAGCAGCTGATGTTACGGGTGACCTCTACGGTGTTGCACGTGATATGACACTAAGTTCCAACTCTGCTCAAAATTCGTTTCTTGTAAAGATTCCTGCTGCTGACATCGAATCCGGCGATTATCCGGCTTCACGTGTTGGAGATCAAAAGTTAGGCTACAATGTCTATTATCAACAGAGCATGGAGTTTGACCGCACTACACATCGTCTTTGGTGGTTTGCCCAGGGACAAGTCGGAAACCCTGCATTAGTGGAAATTGACTATCACTCGGGACAGGTCAACAAGTCTGCTGTCAGAGAAATGGCTTCATCTCAAGTTCAGATTGTAGCCCTGGGAATTCCTTACCAGCAGGTGGATGCTGCTGCACCTTCATACCCCACAGGGCTGAAGGGTAAAGCCGGTGCTGAAGGTGCAAGCTCAGCAACGCTTACATGGACAAATCCCACAAAGGACTATATGGGAAACAGCCTTGATGGTCTTGATGGGATCAATATCTATCGTGACGGCGAAAAGATTGCGACCTTGGAAAGTTCTGCCACATCATACTCCGACAATTCAATTCCTGCTGCCGGTTATTACACTTATCGTGTGGAACCCTTCAACAGTCATGGTAATGGGGTGTACAAAGAGGTTCGTTTCTTCATAGGCAAAGATAGACCGGGCAAGGTGCGCAATCTCTTGGCTACGGCTGATGGTACTTCGGCTCATCTTTCCTGGAATTCTCCAGAAAACGGAAAAAACGGTGGATGGTATGACAAATCATCTCTCACCTATAAGGTTGTGCGCATGCCCGACAACGTTGTTGTTTCTGAGTCTGCCGACAGCACAATAACAGACCAGGTCGACAAATACGCCGGCTACACTTATCAGATCACAACCGTTAATCACGAAGGTGAGGGCGAAACTGTAAGCTCTGCTGCTCTGCAGTTTGGTCCTAATGTGGCAATTCCCTACACTGACTCGCTCAACACCCAGTCTGGATTTGACGAGTGGACAGTGCTTGACGCCAATCATGATGGTACCACTTGGTATTTTGACGAAGGCAATAAGCAGACCAACTATTTCTATTCGCTCAATGCTGCTAACGATTATCTTATTTCGCCTCCTTTGCTTCTCGATGGCAGCAAGCAATATAAGGCCAGCTACACCTATTGGTCGTCCAACTGGGTGAGAGACGATGCCAACCACACCCCAATCATGGAAAAGATGCGCCTCTATTATGGTGAGGAGCCTTCTGTAGCAGGTCTGTCCAACAAGATTGCCGACTTGGGAGAGTTCCATACCTCCAGCGGCAACTATCTCTATGGCAGCACCGTATTCGCTCCATCTTACGACCAAGGCTCTCGCAAGGGTTATGTAGCCTTCCAGGCTTGCTCGGATGCCGACTGTGGTATTATCTATCTGAAGGATGTCGTCATCCGTGAGTACAGCTCTACTGATGTCAGCAACAAGGATTTAAATGGCAGTGCTACTGCCAATGTTGGTTATGCTTACTCCTTTGGTGTTGACGTTTGCAATGAGGGTAGTGCTCCTGTTAGCGGATTCACATTGCAGATTCTCAACAAGGAAACTGGCGAAGTGGTTGCCAGCCGTTTGGTAGATGAAACCGTAGGCATTGGCGAAACAAAGAACTTGTCTGTAGAGTGGACTCCTACCACACAAGGCACGTTCCAGTTTACTTCACGCATTGTCTTTGACCAAGATACTTATCCTGCCGACAATATTGGCCAAAAGTCTTTATATGTAACCGTAAGTGGTTCAGAAGCCAAGACATGGCTTACAGTGAATGAGGAAACGGCTGGTTTGGGCGGATGGTTTATCCCCTTCAATCTCAGCACGCCTTTCACTCAGATCCAGGTTATCTACTTGGAAAAGGAAATGCAACTGAAGAATATCAACTTGACAGGTGTTCAGTTCATCTACGACTCACCCGCCACAATGCCCACAACAACTGCTACGGCAACCATATCTCTTGCTCCAACGACTGAGTCCAACTTCCAGAGTTATCCGGATGATAACTGGAATGTGCATTTCATAGATGCTGATTTCACAACCGCGTATGAGGGTGATTTCACAATCCAAAGTGGTGTTACCAGCAGTCCGCTCATTATTGAGTTTGATCAACCTTACCTCTATACTGGTGGCAATCTCATCGTTCAATACAACACTGACGTGGAAACACAGAATCTGCTTTCTGCAGCCGATGCCACAATGCCTTACTATCATTATTGTGACAATTACGGCGACGGCGATCCTCTTAAATATCGCACAGCCATTTTCCGCGGTATGACCCCAGACATCGATGTCAACCGTATCGGTTGGAACTACTGGACGCCTTACACAATGTTCTCTTATACTACATCAGACGGTATTCACGGAGTGATCAACCCCGTCAAGGGAGGAATCGACATTCGTCAGCAAGGCAACGTACTCGTTTCAAACATGCAGTTGGAAGAGGCAGAGTTGTTCTCTGTTAATGGAACTTCCCTTCTCAAGGCAGCCAACACCTCCGCCATCAATGTGGGCGGTGTTCACGGCCCATGCCTGCTTCGATTCACTGTAAATGGCCAGACTTCAACGGTAAAGATTGTGATTAAATAATAATTGCCGGACGTCAGCACAATTGTAAACAACGCCAGGATGAAGATAACGTTATTTTCACCCTGGCGTTTTTAGTCTCAGTGAATTATATGCGGAATTTATCGCTGACATTGAAATATGCCTTGGGAGCCTGTATGTTCTCTATTCAAGAAGGGACTGGCAGGAAATAAGCAAGGAAGATATATTTTTTATTGATTATCGTTGGCGGTTTCAAAAAATGTACTTAAATTTGCAAACAATCAAAATAGATCACAAATGAAGATAATGGTATCTACATTTTGGCGGTGGCGTAAATTCAGATTGGAAAAGTTGTGAGCAACAAAACCCTATGTATTTATCAGAAGAAGCATATCTTGGCCTGCCGTACTTACGACAGGCCTTGTTTATCTATCTTGATATACCCTGTTAAAGATCAGAACAATGGATGCAAAAGAGTCAATTGCCCAAGCATGAAGAAGTTAGTTGTGAGACATCGCGAGAGACTTTGGTGGCTGTCCGCCAGGAGTGGGCTGTTGAAGAACTGGGCCTCCAAACAGTTAAACCAAAGGAGACTGATCTGAAAATGAAAAGAGAGTTTGGCAATGATAGAAAGAACAGCTAAAAAAGAAAAATATGAAAAATAAAATCGACAGACTGAGAATCAAGGTGTGTGGAATGCGGGATAAAGACAACATCAAAGCCGTATCAGCATTAGACATTGACATGATAGGCTTCATTTTTTACCCCAAGAGCCCAAGATATGTTAGTCAGATTTCGAGCCGGGCTGGCATCATTCCTGACTATTCATCCGAGAGAATTCAAAGATTAAAAGAGAAATCCGGCGTAGATCCAGTGGAACATCGACCGCTACGTGTAGGAGTCTTTGTTGATGACATGCCACAGAATATCGTAACCCGTATTTACAACTTCAACCTTGACTTCATACAGCTGCATGGTGAAGAATCCCCTGTGATGATAGAGAACCTAAAACATACGATTATTCCCGATATCTCTCCAAAAATCAAAATCATAAAAACATTGCCGGTTCGGCAAAAAGATGATTTTCAAAAATCTGAGCAGTATGAAGGAGTGGCAGACTATTTCCTATTTGACATGAAATGTGAAGTCAAGGGTGGTAGAGGAAAGACCTTCTACAGTGACATGCTTTCAGCTTATCACGGCAGGACGCCTTTCTTTATCAGTGGGGGAATAGGTCCCGAAGATGCTGATGAGATAAAGCGGATAGACCATCCTTTGTTTGTTGGAATTGACGTGAACAGTCGATTTGAGACGGTACCAGGAATAAAAGATGTGGAGAAACTCAGCGACTTCATAGAGGATGTTCGTATTTTTTCTGATGACAATGGTGAAGCAGAACAGATATGAAAGTTGTGATGATAGACAATTATGATTCCTTTACCTATAATTTGGCCCATCTTGTAAGGGAATTGGGGGCAGAGACAACTGTATGGAAAAATGATCAGTTTGAGCTGCCTCAATTGGATGCGTTCGATAAGATTATTCTGTCTCCTGGGCCTGGAATTCCTTCAGAGGCCGGGCTGCTGATGGATGTCATTCGGGGATATGCCTCGCGCAAACCTATCTTGGGGGTATGTCTGGGCCATCAGGCAATTGCCGAAGTGTTCGGTGCTAAACTTGAAAACTTGAAAGAGGTTTATCATGGCGTAGCGACACCGGTCGTCCAATGTGGATGGGACGATCTCTTTGATGGACTGCCTGCCGAATTTCCAGTAGGACGCTATCATAGCTGGGTAGTCTCACAAGAAAATTTTCCAAGCTGCCTAAAAATTACTGCCATGAGCAGGGACAACTGCATTATGGCCCTCCGGCATACCTATTTCGATGTGCATGGAATACAATTTCACCCAGAGAGCATATTGACACCCTATGGCCGGGCCATTATCAGCAATTGGTTGAATCATTGAGATTATTTCTCACAAGATTTTGATTTGTGGAATCTTGTGGAAAATAATTATATCTATTCATAGGCTACCTCGATTTCACAGAGAAGTTCCAACGAATCTCAATTCCATGACTTATGATTAGAGAAGAAACTACGCATAGTTGTTGGTGAGCAGAAAAGCAGTTCTCTACAACATGAAAACCACTTATTGGCGCGGGCCCCCTTTTGGCGGCCGGTGGGTTGGCAAATACGAGCCCGTGGGCTGCCAAATGGCGGCCGGCGGGTTCGCAGTTGCGGGAAGGTATCAGTAAGTGTATGAGATCCCCCCACCGCAAGGCGTTAGTTGAGCTCTGAAAGCTCCAGCCATCTCATTTCTTTTTCGTCGAGCAAACTCTTAATCTCGGGGAGACGTTTGCTCTTCGTGGTCAGTTCATCAATATTAAATGTTCCTGAACATAGTTGCTCTTCTATCTCTTTTTGCTCTTTCTCTAACTGCGCTATTTCAGTAGTCAGCTGTTCAAATTCACGTTTCTCCTTGTAAGTGAGACGGCGGGAGGAATCATGATTTATTCGCTTTGCCTGATGGGCCTCTTCGGGTTTATCGTTTTTCTTTTTTTGATCATTTTCCTCTTTGCTCTTCAGCTGTTGCCATTCGCGATACTGCGTATAGTTGCCGGGAAAGTCCTTGATGACACCATTGCCTTTGAAGACCAGAATGTGATCAACCACTTTATCCATAAAATAGCGATCATGGCTTACCACAATGAGGCAGCCTGGAAAATCTTGCAAGTACTCTTCAAGAACTTGGAGCGTTTGTATGTCAAGGTCATTTGTAGGCTCGTCAAGAACAAGGAAGTTGGGATTCTTCATCAACACCGTGCACAGATACAATTTCCTTCGTTCGCCACCACTCAGCTTATAAACGTAATTATGCTGCTGTTCTGGAGTGAACAAGAAGTATTGTAGAAATTGTGATGCAGTCATCTTTCGTCCACCGCCAAGATCTATGTAGTCTGCAATTTCAGTGATGACATCAATGACCTTCTGCTGTTCGTTGAATTTCAGTCCATCTTGAGAGAAATAGCCAAAACGTACAGTCTCACCAATATCAAAGCGGCCACTGTCTGGAGGCACAACGCCTAAAAGCATTTTTATAAAGGTCGATTTTCCTGTGCCGTTGTTTCCAACGATTCCCATTTTCTCAAACCGGGCGAAATTATAGTAGAAATCCTTCACGATAAGTTTTTCGGGTTGTCCGTTGGCGGATGGGAAAATCTTTGAGACATATTGGCATTCAAAGATCTTGCTGCCTATGTAAACTTTTGAGGCTTTCAGCCGTATTTGCCTTTCCTCAATACGTTGGTGGGCACGGTTCTCTAATTCGTAGAATGCGTCCTCCCGATAACGTGCCTTGTGGCCACGAGCTTGTGGCTGGCGGCGCATCCATTCCAATTCTTTCCGGTAGAGATTGTTGGCACGTTGGATGCTGGCACGTGTGTTGTCTATGCGCTCCTGGCGTTTTTCCAAATAATAGCTGAAATTACCCCGATAAGTATATATCGTCTGGTCGTCAAGCTCCAGGATAATATTGCAGACCCTGTCGAGAAAGAATCTGTCGTGAGTAACCATAAACAACGTTTTATTTCCCCGTTTAAGATAGCCCTCAAGCCATTCTATCATTTCCAGATCAAGATGGTTCGTTGGCTCGTCCAACATCAAAAAGTCTGGTTCTGTGATCAGCACGTTAGCCAAGGCGACGCGTTTCTGTTGCCCACCGCTCAACTGCTTCATGGGTTGGTCAAGGTTGGGGATATGTAGCTGGGTGAGGATCTGCTTGGCTTTGAGCACGCGTTCAGGGTCACCTTGATGGTTAAAACATGCATCGAGTACGCTATCCTCCGGATTGAAATGAGGAGTTTGCTCCAAATAACCTAATTTTATATCATTGCGATAGATGATGCTTCCTTCTTCATAGCCTTCTTTACCATTAAGAATCGATAGAAGTGTAGATTTTCCGGTTCCATTCTTGGCAATGAGCCCTACTTTCTGACCTTCGCTAATAGAGAAGGAAATATCATGCAGAATAATTTGTGAGCCAAAGCGTTTGCTCAGATGCTGAACGTCTAAATACGGATTCATAATAAAATGAGTTAAAAGCGAGTGGGGGAGGATACCCCCTTTTTACCATTTATACGGGGGGCGAAATCCTTTTTATTCTTTTTCTGGCTCCCCGCTATAAAGGTCTTGGTTGATTTTCTCTATATAATCGAGAACTTCGTCTTTACCGATACCTTTCGCGCTGCTTGTAACGAAGTACGGCGGCAGCTCATCCCAGGTGTCTTTTAAAGCTTCCATCCATTTTGTAACGCTTGCGAGAGCCTTGGATTTGCTCAGTTTGTCAGCCTTGGTGAAGATGATGGTAAAGGGAATCTGTGATTGCCCAAGCCAGTCTATGAATTCCCGGTCGATTTTTTGCTGTTCCAAACGGATGTCTATAAGAACAAATAAATTTGTCAGTTGCTGCCGTTGCAAGACGTAGCTCTCTATCATCTGGCGGATTTTCTGTTGAGTTGTTTTAGAGCGTTGCGCATAGCCGTAGCCCGGAAGGTCAACCAAATACCATTCGTTGTTGATGATGAAATAATTAATAAGGAGAGTCTTACCCGGAGTCGCTGATGTCTTGGCAAGTCCTTTATGATTACATAACATGTTGATAAGACTTGATTTGCCTACGTTACTCCGACCGATGAAAGCATATTCAGGCTTGTTGTCCTGCGGACATTGATTTACTGTTGGGGATGAAATCGTAAATTGTGCTTTTTTTATGACCATGATCTAATTTGTTATTTGTGCAAAGGTACAAAAAACTTTCCGTAACTTACCGACTTGAAAAAAAAAGTCACTTTATGGCAAAAAGAAATACTTATTGATGAATGTTTTTTGTAATTTTGCAGAAAAGCAAAAAACATGAAGCAAATTAGTTGGGGATTTATTGGATGCGGCGAGGTTACTGAGAAGAAATCCGGGCCTGCGTTTAATGAAGTAGAAGGTTCTCACGTAGAAGCAGTGATGAGCAGGTCTGAGGCAAAGGCCCGTTCTTATGCCGAACGTCATGGAGTCAGAAAATGGTATACGGATGCTCAGTCGCTCATTGATGATCCTGATGTCAATGCCGTATATATAGCCACACCGCCGAGTTCACATGCCACCTTTGCCATCATGGCAATGAGGGCGGGCAAACCTGTCTACGTAGAGAAGCCGTTGGCTTCCAGCTACGATGATTGTATACGCATCAACCGCATTTCTGAAGAAACCGGCGTACCTTGTTTTGTTGCATACTATCGGCGTTATCTGCCATACTTCAAAAAGGTGAAACAGATACTTGACAATCGCGTGCTGGGGGAAATTTTCAATGTCAGTATACGTTTCAGTGTGCCACCGCGTGATCTCGATTATCAGCGCAATGGCAGCTTGCCCTGGCGACTTCAACCCGATATTGCCGGCGGCGGAGGCTATTTCTATGATCTCTCACCTCATCAATTGGACTTGATTCAGCTCTTTTTCGGTCCTATCGTCAAAGCCCATGGCTATTGTGCCAATCGAATGCATCTCTATGATACCGAAGATACTGTGGCTGCATGCTTTCGATTTCAGTCCGGGCTTGTCGGAAGTGGATCATGGTGCTTTGTGGGACATCCAAGTGCCCGGCAGGATTTGATAGTCATTACAGGCGAACGTGGTAAATTGTCTTTTCCTGTTTATAGTTACGACCCCATACATTTGTCGACGTCAGAAGGTGAAAAATCCATTTCAATTCCTAATCCTCCCCATGTTCAATTGCCCATCATCAAGCAAGTGGTAGAAAACCTTCAAGGTACAGCAGTCTGTGATTGTACATCAGAGAGCGCAACCCTCACCAATTGGGTAATGGACAGAATCTTGGGGAAATTTTAATTCCCTCTCTCGCTATGCTTACAAACAAGCTAATG
>SAMEA3663095__coassemble_846_pt1 | contig 46126 bp, 38 predicted proteins | sample SAMEA3663095__metabat2_low_PE_016 | metagenome-assembled genome bin SAMEA3663095 (sample SAMEA3663095) | pig gut metagenome | biome: pig gut; feature: pig-associated habitat; material: faeces | place: France | collected 2012
CTTCTGAATTTAGCAATTATCTTTAGCCATCCGTCAACTTGTGAAAGACGAAACCAAAATAAAAATTTAAGAGACGGCTCAAAAAATGTTTTAAAATACATCTCAAAAAGAGACAACTTCCTTGCATAGCATCTATAGAAATCACTCTGCATAAGCAAAATAGCATCTTTGTAATTTTCAGGAATCGGGACATAGCTATCTATTTCCTGTATGTGTTCATGCTTCATATCAATATTTTTTAGTAAGAGCCTTAATAAAAGGATATATACGTAAAGATAACAGCAGCGCCATAAAACGGTCCCTACTTCTGAAATAAGGATTTCTATGGAAGGGATTATTTAATTGAGGATAAACTTCCTGCCACAGTTTTATATCAGAAACATTTCTCACAGCATAACGCATCCAATTCTTAATATAATATTCGTAACATTCTATCTCATAGTGAAATCGTTCTTGAAGAGAATTCGCTTGTAGAAACTTACGGACACATTCAAAATTTTCCTTCATGTCTTGTACGAAATCCAGGGTCTTTTCTTTGGTTTCTAATCTATGTGTAATACTGTTTGGATTAAAATAATAATAGTATAATGATTGATTTAAGATAGAAGGTTTAGCTGAATAATAATATAATTGAATCACTAAGCACATATCTTCCAAAACATTTTTTGTTGGGAAGAATACAATCTGATCATACAGTGACCTCTTCACTAACTTATTCCAAACCCATGAAGAATATCTTTGGGTAAGGATATCGCCAACTACCCCCCCCGGAATTGGGTTAATATAAGTATCATTACTCTCAGCAAGAATAGTGTTGTCATTTGGTATATACCATCCGCAACTGACAATATCATCTCCCTCATCTAATGCTTTCTCATACATCAAACGATAAGCATCCTTATCAACCCAATCATCAGAATCACAATGAATAACGTAATCTCCTTGAGCCTTGGCTAATCCAGTCCGGCGAGCTGCCGGAATACCTAAATTCTTCTCATGGTGACAAAAAGTAACTTGTTCTCTACGTTTAGGATAACGTTCAAGGACCTTATACAGCTCATTCATACTTTGGTCCTCAGAACAATCATCTACAAATATATACTGAATGTCATCCAAGGTTTGCTCAAAGAGCGACACGGCGCAACGCTCGATATATTTTTCCGTGTTATAAACAGGGATTATCACACTCACTTTTGGCATATCTACACATTAATTTAGATGTTTGACAAGTAGATGGTAACGGGCAGGCAGTAAGCGGAAACGGCGAAGATTTTTCACTATTTTTTGCTTTTTAGTCAAAGGGCATTTTGAATGCACCAAAGGCGTATCCTTCCAAACAGTCAGTTTTTGGTACTTAAAAAACTCATCCTTATAAGGGAAATCGCACTCTATCTCCCAAGGTTTGTTCGCAGTAAAATGGAGGAGGATAGGATCTGATAAAGTTTCTTTCCACTGTCCTTTGTAACGATTGACATCAATATATTTCTTCCTATAGTAAAACCCATCTTGACTATTATATTTCAATGGCAGAACAACCTTTGTATCAAGACAACAGACGTTCAGCACATCTTGGTCATGTTGTAAACAAACATGCTTATGAAGAAAAAAGTATTCGAGGAATACCTTTTTCAGATCATGTCTACGCCAGAAATCAAGATTAATGACAAGCATACCAGCATTAAAATATCCTTTGTCTGCTGAATAACCTAAGCGAGAATAACGTTCCTGAATGGCTTCACTTAGATCAGGAACAGCTGCTAAGGATTTCTCATCCAGCGAAATCTCCCATAGAGGAAGAAGCGAATGCCTGACAATAATATCACAATCCAAATAGATCACCCGTTGCACATCTATTGGCAGAACATCCTGAATTAATAATCTGTAGAATGTAGCCATCGTTAAATGAGAGCCACTATCTATAGAAAATTGAGGATAGTCTGCACGATTAAAACGGTAGAAGGAAAGTGCGGCTCCATAACCCTTCACTATGGCTTCTAAATTGTGCATATCACAAGACGAAACACTTTCATCTATAATGATATGGAAATGTAGGGGGACGGTTCGATTGTTCTCACAAACAGAGCATATCATCACACCACAAGGCATAATGTAATTGCTATCGGTTGAAGCTAAAAAATCCATAAATTGAAATAAGAGAAATCATTAAACAGATGAATGCGATTACCCCACTATTGGGTTATTTCATGGGTTGTGAATACGAATTCCAGTTATTATTTCGTGCATCATAATTTTTTATTTTCTTTGTTTATATCCCTAAAGTAGACGATCACACCTATTGGAAAGAAAAGCCATACCCAGTATGGAGGTAATATTCTTTTCCCTTTGTAATTCCAAGTATACCTCCAATAACTGATTGCATCCAAAATATGACGTTTCAAGCCGTAGCGTTTATCCTTTGTTAAGGATGAATAATAGAGCATGGTACCTAATGGGGAATTCCTGTGGTGGCGGCGAATATTGTTCGAAAGGCCTTCGGGAAGATAATCGCAAATATAAATATTCGCATTGAAATAGCGAAGCTTATATTTCTTGGCGATCCTATTCCAAACGACAGCTTCGGTCAGAAATTTCTCCCCTTCAAATTCTGGAAATGGATATTTTCGAAGTATTTCTGTTTTAAACACTTCGGCCATATCTCCTTTGTAATGGAATTTCTCCCGAAAACTTACACTATCTGTATTCAAAATGTCGAAGTTTACGTCTCCACCTATTCTATGGCCGTCAGGATAGCTTCTGTTAGCGGCGACCCCACAAAATGTATAATCCTCAGCGATCTGTCTTGAATGTTTGGCTACGAGTTGCAGGGAATTAGCTGGAAGGTAATCATCACTGTCCACGATGAAGAAAAAATCGCCGCGGGCCATCTGTACGCCTTTGTTGATGGCTCGATGTTTCCCTCCATTGGCTTGCTTGTAATAGCATATTTCGATTTTTTCCTCCTTTTGCCAGGACTTTACTTCTTCCTCTGTCATGTCTGTACTGCCATCATCTACAATCAGCCATTCAAAATCCCTGTAAGTCTGCTTCAATAGGCTGTCATAAAGATTGGGCAGCATCTTTGCCCTATTATATGTCGGAGTGAATACCGTAATCATTTTGTTGTTTGTTCAATCAATTCATTGTATACTTTTAGATATCCTTGAGTCATAGACTGTACTGAAAAATGTCTGGTCGTTTTCTCATAGAGTAGTTGAGTAGATTTTCTGTTTTTTAAAATTTTAGACATGTCTATATTCTTAAAGTCATCGAACAGAAATCCTCCCACCATGTCAACCATATCGTGATGTGAAGGGATATTAGAGAGCACGGGCGTCAGCCCACAAGCCACGCCTTCACATACCGCTAAGCTCATCCCTTCACTCTTAGAATAACTGATATAGAAATCGGAAGCTTGAAGATAATCTCTCACATTGGACAATTGACCCGTTAAATGGATGTTGTCATGTCCCTCCGCCAACTCTCGACATGCCTGCAAACGGCTCCCCGCACCCAAAACATAAAGTACAACATTCAAGGAAGACGGCAAACCTGCAAACCAAGACACCAGTTCTTCCATACGCTTCTCTTTCTCTATTCTGCCTGACGAGACAAAAACACTTGCCCTTTCGGGGATCCCCAGACTTTTTCGCAATTTTTCGCGCTCTTCAGGAGCCAAAGGTTGAAATAGAGAAGTATCAATACCGTTGTTGACATAAGACAGATGGGGCAATATTCCGCTGTAAGCTTCTGCCGTACTGTCCGACACTGCTACATTGGCATCGAATCTGCGCAGTGCTGAATAATAGCGTTTCAGCATATACCTTCCAACGAAAGGACCAAATACATTGAGAAAATCTTCTTTGGCTCTGTCGTGCAGTGTAGCCACCAATTTCACATTCTTCAAGCCACAACAAGCTATCGCTGCGTGATAACCATGACTATGAACAATATCAATTCTAAGTTCATTCACCACCTTTTGAATTTCCTTCCTGACCATCGAGGCCAGCAATTCACACTGCCCATAGGAATGATTCAAGGCTATCACCCTGATACCCTCTTTTTTGAAATCTGGAAGCTTGCTGCCAGCTCCTTCCTTACGTAATGTCAGCAAAACGACTTTTGTGCCAGAAAGCCGGCTTAACTCACGGCATAAACTATATATGACATTTACTGGCCCTCCCTTTCGTAAATGAGAGGTAACAAAAAGGATGTTCATCAGAACAATGTATCAGAATAAGAGAAAATGCTGTGATAGGGAACCATTCTTCCTTCAGTACCCGGCGGGAAGGGGGCATCATAGACGGCCAAAGAGCGGAAAAAGAGAAATACGAAGTAACAGACCAGCAAATAATAGGTGGCTTTCTTCAGGCGAATATCTCGGAACAGGAAGATAAATGAAGGGCACAGAATAGCATAAGCAATTGCGTAATAATCCCTGAGCCTTTTGATTATTCCTATCTCGTTTCCCACTATTAGGAACCCCAAATATATAGCAAACATATAGAGAAATGTATCGTAATAAGGTACAATACTTCTTGCTCTCTTCCTTACAATCAAAGCAAATATTAAGAAAAGGGAATTCTCCAAGTAATTTAACATGTTCATTCCCTCACCTCCTTCTTGGGATTCTTCTACATAGCTCCCTAATCGGTCACTAATCAAATCACTCGAATTAACTACAGCTCCAAATATCTCCTTGAAAGAGTAAGCAACAATGATAGATATAACCAATAAGAATATCAATCTTACCCAAGAAAATTTTATTTTACTTAAGCCCCAAACAAATAAAAAAATCAAAGCGCTTCCATGTAAGGAATACGCCAACAAGACGGAACAAAGGAATACTGCATTTCTTCTATAAACCAATAGTTGATAGAGCGCCCACCAGCAAACAGCCATAGCCATATACTGTCTGATTCCCGACATGGCATATAGGGTAAATATCTTGCCTAATAAAAAAATTAAGCCAAATGCAGGCCATGGTGATATGCTGAATATTTTGATAAAGCAATAGGCGCTCAAGAGAGTAATTAAAAAGGCGAACACCCAAAATGGCAAACCTGTAGTATGGACCCATTTTTGCAAAGCGAAATAGCCAAAGTCACCTCCTACATCCGTATTGGTATTGTAGCCCATTTCGTATGTTATGTAATCACCATGATGGTACCTAAGTCCTACAATGAATAGAAAAACTAACCAACTGATTATAAAAAAAGACTTTTCAAGGTTGGTTGAATCCTTGAAAAAAGAAGGGGAATAGCCATAAATTAGTATGGCTACGACAGCAATCAATGCCAAAACAAGATATGGAAGCATTTTATGCTATTTTTTAATGAGCCTATTCCTAAATTGGATGTATGATCCATACATCTTGGGTCCAATCAGTCTTACAAATGTTCTATATAACTTGATATAGAAAGGAGCCCAAGTGGCGGCATAATGATGAATTGTACGGGTATTTTCAGTGATTGTCAGCATATTTATGTGCTCTAACGGATTAAAATAATCTTTAGGGTAAATATAAATGTTCCTCACACACTGAATTCCCTTTGTTGGCTTAAGCCCATTTGCAACCAAGAATTCAGTCATATACTGCACAACTGTTTTATAGATTCCACTTGCCGAACCACTATTCTCTTGTGAATAATTCAATTTTTCATATTGTTGAACCATCATTTTTGCTGTATCATCGTATTTTTCCATAGCCATTCCCAAGCCTGGTGCAACTGACGGACAAACTGCTCCATCGGAGTCCTCTTCACATCCCATGAAAGCCCCTTTTGCAAGAATATCCTCCATCGGGCGGATGACCTCCACATCTGTATCGAAGTAAACTCCTCCGTGGTGGTAGAGGATCCAGAAACGCGCATAGTCACTGACAAAGGCATACTTGCGGGCCTTATATGCCTCTGCCGTATATGGAATCATATTGACATCAAAGTTGTCCTCATTCCATTCCTTTATCTCATATCCGGGGAAGAACTTCTTCCACGAATCAATACATTTAATTGCTGACTTTGGCAAAGGATTTCTGCCGAACCAGCAGTAATGAATTATCTTGGGAATCATCACTAAATGTTTATAAATAATGCTTTGTTATTTATATAGACTATATAGTTTATAAAAAACAGGGCCCAGGATTGGATGACTAAAATATTTCAAGTCTGTAACTATCACCCCATCATATAAATTAAAAGTATGTATACCATAACAAAAAGAAAGAGTTGGAGGGACTATTCTGCGAACCTCTTTAAAGTTAAAGCTACCATCTGTATTTTTTAATATTTCCTGTAAACTTATTGCATGTCCATATGTGTGATTACACTCTTGGGCGGGACGATAAATATGACCTTTATGGAACAGAATATTTCCAGCTCCTCTGGCAATATTTTCAGGAAACTGAAATGTCTGGGATAATTCATATGCTCCTTCATCATTCTGTCTAAATATTTCAAGAAGGTTTCCATTTGGGTTAGGCAGCTCAGTAGTCAGCATTATCTGGTCACCAAACAAACGAACTAATACTGTATCAGCCAAAGGCCTTTTGCTGATAACCTCCAAAGGTTTCATAACCTCATCCTTTGGTAAATATTCATATAGTCGCAACCCAAATCCACTTCCATTTTCTGGATATACATAGATATGTTCTTTCCCGTAATTATCATTTTGCTTGTAAAAAATTGGAAAAGAAAGATGAGATGTTAACCGTAGCACCTCTTTCAGCCGTACTATTCGCATAGAATTTGCATCTATGGTCAACTTAGATATTACTGCTTTCTTTTCAGAGTAGCGAAAATCTTCAACAAGCAAGTCTATTTTGTCAGGTTTTTTACTCCCATCGTTATGCTGTTTATAACTTACTCCTATAATAAAAGGATCTGCAAACCACCTGTCGGTATATGCGTGCTTTACACGCTTAAATGACAAATGCTTTCCACTAATTACATCGTCTAAGGTGTTATCAATAAAAGCTAGTTCAAAACGGCTATCTTCTATTTTATCGTATAAACTTCTTATACTAAACATTGCTTGAATTTTTGTAAACTACAATTGAGATCATTTATGCATGCTATTAAGTAGCTTCTTAAATTGCTGCTTGATGAGGAAAAGAGAGAAGATAAAGGCATGAGCCTCTTTATAATATCCTCGAACAGACACCTTCATAGCCATTTTTACAATATTAGACTCTGGTAGCTCTGAAATTCTATTCTTATAACTAGCAAAAGTTTTTTTGAAAGACTTCGAAGAAAAACAATCACTACCGCACCAAAAAGCATGTGTAAATATCACATTCGTTTTATCTTTAACAGCATAAGGATATGCGGCGGTTCCTTGTAACAAATCAGAAAACATTTTCAGTATTTTGCAATCCATTTTATACGTATTCTCATCGTAATGTCTTGATAAAGAATTCGCATTATACATATAATGGTAGTAAGCCACTGGTAAATATGCTATTTTTATATTGTTCATTAGTAATTTTGCCATCGCATAATCATCTTCACAGCCATAAATCCCCTTAGGATAGGCAATATGGTAACGCTCGTAAACATCCCGACGGATAAGCTTATTCACCGTAAAGCCCCCCAACCGATAAAAAAGTTCTTTTTGAACCGTCGAATGGTCTAAATCCGAGGGCTTCTGGCTCATGTAGTGCCGGCTGAACTTATCTTCCCGATAGAGATCACAGATCGTCATATCGGCTTGCTCCTCTTCTGCTTTCTTGTATAGTTTGTCCAAGCCCTCGGGGCTTACCCAGTCATCTGGGTCGGCGAAGATGGTATACTTACCAGAGGCATGAGCAAGCCCGAAGTTGCGGGCATCACTCAAACCGCCATTGGGCTTGTGGAAAACTCGGATGCGCGAATCCTGTTGCGCATACTCATCACAAATGGCCGGACTGCCGTCACTGCTGCCGTCATCGACAAGCAACAACTCATAATTCCTGAATGTCTGAGCTAAAAGTGAGTCAATGCAGCGACGCATCAGCCGCTCCATATTATATATGGGTACTATGATTGAAATTGCAGGTTCCATGTGAGTATATATATTGTCATCATCTCCCTAAAAACTTCGCTGCAAGCAAGCGGCATCTTTGTCCCCAATTGAGAGCAGGCCAAACGTATCGGTAGAGTGACTTCACCTCTGCATTGCCATACCACAGGGTGGGATTATTCTGCCAGTCTCCCTTGGAAACGCATTTGAAATAGCCTATAAATTGCAGAAATTGTGAGGGACTGATGGCATGCTTCTCGCTCATCGGTTCGAAAGCATCTCTCAAATGCAAGAGTGAGCGAACAGCGTAATCTGTAGTAGATTTATATTTCACCTCTGAAGGCCCTCCGGTCATCACGTAGTAGTAGTAGTAGTAGAGGATTCTGCATGTAGAGACACCTGAGAGATATTTCCATACAAACCAGGTATCCTCTCCTACTTTCATATCTTCTGGAAAACGGAGATCTCCAATGAGTCTTCTGCGGAAGAATTTAGCGACAGGGCCTCTGAGTATGTTGTTGCCAATAAAGCGATTGATGAACCGGGTCATATCAGGCAGTGCATCGAAGTCATCCAGGACAAGTCGCTCAACCTCTTTCCCTTGCATGCTGTGCATGAAATATCCTCGGATCAACAGGTCTTCATGAGCAGCCTCTACGTCATGAAAGAAATTTTCACCGATACTGTCATCTGAATCAACAAACGTTATCCACTCTCCGCTTGCTACTTCCAGCCCACGGTTCCGGGCTGAACTTACCCCACCGTTTTCTTTATGAATAACTCTTATCCTGCTGTCCTTCGCAGCATATCTGTTACAGATATCCCCGGACGAATCCTTGCTGCCATCATCAACAAGAATCAGTTCGAAATCGGTGACATCCTGCATCAATACCGATTCTATGCATTTCGCTAATGTTTTCTCTGCATTATAGACCGGAATAATGACAGAGATGAGTGGAGAGGTTCTAATCATTTGTCAGAAACTAAAGCTATCTTGTTACATTTCTTCCAACGTCAATCCACAAACCGTCGACTTGTACGTTCCGAGTTCGGGGTGCAGGGAAAGGAATGTGTGGGCCTTTGCCTGTAGGCGTTGTTCATCATATTCTTTACGTTGTCGCTTCACCTCATAGAAATCGATCGTGTGTGCCAATTCATCTATACCAATCAAGTCGATCTCATTTTCACCCTTGCGATCCCACCAGCCGCCGATGCGAGTGTAAGTGCCTCGCTCAATCATCTCATCACGGAAAAATCTTTCTAATATTAGACCGCTGAAAGTGTCGTAATCCCTCATGATGATGTCAAGCAACTTCTTGTTGGCTCCCACTTCAAGCATGTAACCATACTTATAGATAAAACGGAACCAGAAAATCAGAAAGTTGTCATTCAAGTGATATCGCACACTTTTTGTCGTAGTCTTCTCCAAAAGTGGGCGCACTTTTACTATGAGCTCATACTCGGTCTCTAAACGGGTCAGATATCCTCCCACTTCCATCTTCAAAATATTTTCAATGTCTGCCCTCATATTATGGCCGCGGGCGATGAGTGAAAGTATCGAAAAGTAAGTAGAATGGTCCTTTCCGAATTCCTCGATAAGCATGGCTTTTCCCTCTGGGAGAAAGTAAGAGCCTGGCTCTACCATATAGTGGCACATGGCATCCTTGGTCGTGATGTCATTGTCCATCAGCTGCTGCACATATTTTGCAACGCCTCCAGTGAACGTGTATAGGGCAAGCAGGTCGTCAGGGGTGAAGCCTTTACGGTAAGCCTGTAAAATATCCTTAAGAACGCTCGGGGCAAAGGGGCCAAGTTTCATAAACTGAGTCTGGCGGCCGAAGAGCGGTTGCTTGTTGTCCCGGAAGATCCTGTTCATGAGGGTATTGACCGAACCGCAAACAACCAAGTTCATTTGTGCCCCATCCTTTTGCAAGTCCCAAATGCGTTGCAAGTCCCAATAGATCGAATTGTTTACCCTTAGAAACTCCTGGAACTCATCAATAAAGAGGGTTAAAGGACGTGAATGCGAGAGTTTCATCAGATATTCGAAAATCATGGCAAACTTATCGGGCGTTCCCATCATGGGGATTCCGAGCTTTGATTTCAGCTCTTGGGCAAAGTCTTGGCAGAGTTCTACCTCCGTCTTGCGGGCTACGAAGAAATAGATCACGGACGGTTCACCATAAGCCTTCAGCACCAGCGACGTCTTCCCGATGCGGCGTCTTCCCGTGATCACGGTAAACTGAGCCGAGTGGGCTGCCAAATCCCTGACTCGCCTTAGAAAGGTAATCTCTTTATCTCGGTCAAAGAATTCCATAACTTTGCTAAATAATTTTTCCCGCAACCGTCAGTTCCGAACTCGCTGTTGCGTTTTTTCTATTAATTAAGTAAAAGATTCATAGTTCATGCCCGATCTTCTGACAAAAAGGAGAGAAATGGCTCTTTGGAACCGATGTGTTACAAAGGTCGTTGTTTTGAAATTTGTCTCCGACTTGCCAGTTTGAATAAGCCTTAGAGCATTGAGTTCTTTATAAAATCAGCCAATGGCTTCATGTGTTGCCTCTAAAATGAGGAATAACGAATTTTGTTATCATCTGGTCGCTTTTGTTCTATTACCCTCAATTTATATTTGCAGGCTACCTCTGTTTGATAAGGACTTAACACGCCCATGCCATAAAAACACCATCTGAGCAATGCAAAGAGATAATTTTTTAAGTTCAGTCATTTTTTTGGCTAAACTGAATTTATGATAAAATGTCAAAGGAAGCCCTTATACCTCGTGCTAAAATCGTAAATGATAAATATCCCGTATGCAAGAATTGCCTTGAGAGTCCTCATTCAAAAAGGAATACTTACGTATCACCTATTATAAATATAATGGAATAAAGGTATATCTCCAAACAGGACTCAGTGCAGGAGGTCTGTGAAATGATACTTAATATAACTTCCCGATTCCATTTTTTATTTCTTCCATGCTAAAGCTTCTTTCAAGAATGCGATAGAGTCAGATCTCAACCTTTGTAAGCGATTTTCAATTCCCGAGTAATCTACAAACTGTATTTTTGGCATCGTGTCTAAATCGATCATTCTACTCTCCAATCCTAATTGTTTCAATAGATTATCAGATCTTTCGTCACCTGAATCATGTAAACGCAAACTATAAAATGGTTTCCTATAAATAACAGAAAAAGCCGTACCGTGAAAAGAAGAAGTAACAATAAATGAAGCTTCCCTAAAGTAGCCCAAAAACCTACTCGGACTAACGACACGGTTGCCTTTCTTATAAGAGAACATTATATCAGAAGTAATTTCAATGACGTCAGCTTTCAAAGACTGAGCGATAACGCGTGCTATCCTTAATGCGTTGGAGTTTATCCTAACTTGATAGACTAACACGAACTTTTTAGAAGTTGACGGGGATCTCGATATTGTATCCCACTGTTCTTTGTCTAAAAGCAATGTTGGATCAAGAACGACTTTAATTGGCTGGGAAGTTAACGGTTGCAAAAAATCCCTTTTATCTGTCTCTCTAACACTAATAGCATCAAATCTATTAAGTACTTTCCTAAAAAAATCTTTATAATATCTATCAGAAATAGGTGGCTTCAACATGCTGGCAGCATATGAGATGATCCTATGCTGTCCTTTAGGAAAAGGAATATAGCCCAAATACAAATCATCCACACCAACACAGTATCTTAAGTTCCACACCTGATCACTTCCTATAACAAACGCATCATAGTTATCTGGTAGATTCGATATGTTTCGCCCATGCCAATGAGATAAATTTAAGTTACAAGCTACAAATCTGTTGAATGAAATTTTCCTTTTCAAGCGAAAAGGTAAAATTAACAACTGTATCACCAAACTTTTCAATAAGCTTTTCCATGAATTCCTATCAAGATAGTCTGTTGAGTACAGTTTATAGTCCTTCGTCAGTTTTGAAGGCCGGTAATCCAGGACTTCTACTTGATAATTAAGTCGCTTCAACGTCTCCTGTAAAGCAAAACACTGTAAGACGGCTCCATAATTTTCAGCTCTATGAAAAGTTAAAATTCCAACCCTCATTTGTTAAAAGAATTAATAATCTTATATTTGAGTCCAGATAGAGCTACATGAATACGATATGAGAGTTTTAAGTCTGCGTATTTTTCTCCTACACTCTTAAATCCTTTTGTAACAAAGCAAGTTCTAAAAGATTCACAATTAGAATTTCTAACCGCGGATTTTTCTAAAACATCTTGAAGGCATTCTTTAGTATTGCTTTCAATTATATACAAACTTTCAGATGCTTTTCGAAAAAGTTCTTCACCCTTTCTGTTGTTGATAATTGTTAAAGATATACCTTTGTTATCTCGAAACTCCGTATGAGAAGTATTTTTCCAATTCCAAAAATCTCCAAGAGATATGTCTCCAACACGAGTTAAGTTAGTGAAAGGGCAGGAATAACAACAGTCTCTGTTCATGACATTTGCCATGTAAAGATGCAAAAAGGTATTTCTTTTAATCGATTTACCATTTTGAAACTTGTAGGTCTCTTTTGCTCCTTTCCAACCATCACGTTTGTCACGCATGTTTACATAATTCAGCTTATTACGATATTTATGTTCCAAATATTTCAAGTATTCGTTCCATACTTTTGGTGATGCAACGCCATAACACAGAATGTCAATCGTAAACAAATTTTCTCTATTTTTTTTCTTTATCGCAGCTTTTAACCCTAAAATTTGGCAAGAGGTTCCACTAAACAATACCTTTTTGCCATCATCTAAATCAGTTTGAACTTGGTTAAAAACGTTTATTAGATTGCTTTGTATATATTTTGATCCCTTAAGAAAATGCAAGTCTTTAATAGAAGTTACTCTTATGTGTTTAACTAAAAAATGCTCATCATATGATGCACCATACACAATTCCCCCTTCCTCTATGAAGGCGTTGGCTACCGCCGAAAATACCCCTCCACTTTGGCTTTGTAACAAAAGTTCTGGTTTGACCATCCTTGCAGCAAATACTTTTGGAAACCCATCTATTGAATTTTTATCGTATTTGGAGGAAAAAGGACAAATGCTAAAACATTTTCCACAATTAATGCATTTAGCTTCATCAATAACGGGATATACAAAACCAAGTTCATCAGGCTTCATCGTGATAGCTTGGGTGGGACAAACCTTAGAACAAGCTGTGCATCCTGAACACTCTGTCTTTTGTTTTATGTCTACTCTTAATTTGTTCATTATTGGGCTTTGGATAATATTCTCCCTTTTATAAGAGATAACACTTGTTTTTTCTCGTCATCCTTCAATCCGAAAATGTAAGAAAAAATAGTAGTAGATAAAATACTAACAATAGAAATTAGTAAAAATCTAAACATTCCTGCGGGAAATATGAGCCTTATAAATAATGGCATAAATCCTGCTGTAAAGACGACTTTAAGAATTAAAAAGAACACATTAGAGATATAATCTCCAAATGTGATGCTTATTAAATCTTTAACGAACCATATTTTTACAAAAATGAGTAAGAAGTAAGTGAAAAAGAATAGCAAATAAGTTACGTAAGGTGGCATCCCTAACTGAAAAGCTATATATGTTAATGGGAAATTGGACAGAGTAAGGAAGCTCATAGCAATGGAATAAGATTTTAATTTCCCTGTGGCCGCTTGTGCTGTTGTTAGGGGATTACAGAGAACTAATACCATTGAAGTAAGCATTGTCAATTGGACAAATATTTCCGTATACTTTGGTACCGTATTCAACCATAGATGTAGGATTTCATGGGCTTCCATGCAAATGGGTATAGCAAACAACAACACCATATAAAAAGAAATACGAGAACCTAAATAAATAAGTTTGTGCATATATTCTAAATCTCCAGAGGCATAAGACTTCGTAATCTGAGGATTAAGAGCCATCATAAAATTAGAAACAAATGTTTGTATGGCGGCATCTACCTGCCCAGCTATTCCTCTCGCTGCATTCAATGTTACACCAAAAAAGATATTTATAAGTATACTTACACCTTGAGTATTTGCCATCCAGGAGAGGTTGCCAAAAAGGGACCACCATGAATAAGCCCCCATTTCTTTGAAAAGAGATTTGTCAAAGAAAAACTTAAAATGAGATTCAGGAAACTGCTTGCAGCAATAAATTATATTCACCAAAGGAGTGATAAAGCCTGCAAACATAAGCAAAAAGGCATAGACCTCAAGATGGTCATAAGGGAAAAACTGCAAGGCATATAAGATCAAAAGTTTAAGAACTACATCCGAAAGACTCAAATACGCATATATTCCCATACGCTCATGAGCGACTACTAATGCACTGAATGGAGTCAAGACCAAATTAGCCACAAAACTAACGACAGCACACTGCAGAACAAAATTAGCAGCAGCCATCCTATCTTGAGGAATGTTCAACTTCGTATTTAAGAACCAGATTCCCACCACTTCGATGATCACCAAAAGTACAAAACCGAAGACAGCGAGTACAATAAGAGAAGAAGAGAACACCTCTCCTAATCTTTTTGAATCATTGCGTCCAAGTTCGAATGTGACATATCTACTTATTGAAGCCACAAGCGAGCTCGAAAGCACACCAAACATGGCGACTACTCCTCCCACAAGATTATAGATGCCGTAATCCTCGACACCGAGCTTGGCCAGTATGACGCGACTGGTGAACAGGCTGACCATCATCACGATGATCATTCTCAGATAGAGCAAAGCCGTATTTTTGGCAACTCGCTTTCCTCGATTTGCTTCTGTCATTTTGTGGAGTATTTCTGAATTGTAGGAACAGCCTTTACACTCAATCGAGCATTTTTAAGTCACGACTGCGTGATGGATGATTCATTCCGAGGGGATTGGCTGCTGATGGCAGCCGCCAAATGGCAACCGGTGGGGCGGCACATGGCGGAAGCCATGAGTAAAGGCTTGGGAAGTGGGGATTGATGGTGTTGTCATGGCTTTTGGACGTTATTGAGGCGGAGGGAACGACACAACTCCCTCTCCTTCTCCCTTTGGTGTGGGGGAAAGAAGAAATGTGAAACTCCCGTTCTGGCATCCGCCTCCGTGTTTGAACTGCTGTTCGCAGAGAAGAAAGTCCAGAAAAACCATTAGGGGACGAAACCCTATTCACTGCAAAAATACGAATTTATCTTGGGATATACAAATATTTTCCATAAATAATCAGTTATGAAAAATCTTTAGATCAATGGAGCTCTACGTTTGCTAAAAAATCCAAGGAACGATTGTTGGCGTTAGGAATCATCAATTGCATTTTCGTGTGAGTGGAAATGCAGCTTATGAGTGGTGAATGATCGTTTATTCCTCTTCCTTGAAGTCGACGTATTCTCCCTCGCCACGCTCGAAGATCTTTCGGTTGGCGGTTTCGGGATCGCGCTGGTCGATAAGGGTTTCTCCGTCTGACATGCCGGATGATCCTCGGGAGCTGTGTTGCTGCGTGCGCTGTGAAGTGTTGCGTTGCCCATTCATGGTGTCCCCGGCCTGGCGGAAGAATTGTTTGGCGTGGCGATGCAGTCGGTAGAATATACGCGCTACGAGTATGACCGTCGTGCAAATGACTGTCAGGACGATGACGATGAGAAAGGTGAAGAAACTCTTCAACATGACTTCTATTGAATTTCTTTGTGCTACGGTTTGTTACCTGCTGGGTCAGGCTTGCTGCATGTGGTTGTGCGACCGCGTCCAAATCACGATGCTCACGATGAGATAGAGAGCTATGATGATCCACCAGGCCTGAAGGAATCCGAAGATGAGCAGAAGCACGAGGGACGTTGCTGCGAAGACGTATTTCACCTCGTTGCCTTTCCAGCCCCACTGCTTGAATTTCAGGGCGAACATCGGCAGTTCGCAAATCAACAGGAAACAGCTGACGGCCAATAGGATGAGCAGGATGATCACGCCGTATTTGCCGCTTTCGATCCATGGCTCGCAGCAGAGAATCAGTGAGCCCCAGAAAAGGGCGTTGGCAGGTGTGGGCAGGCCGATGAAGGAGGTGGTCTGTCGGGTGTCGAGATTGAACTTGGCCAATCGCAGGGCGGAGAATGCTGCCATCACATAGGCGGAGTAGGGGAGGACAGGGCGCAGGCCCTCCAAAAATCCCGGGTATTCGATGACGCCGAGTTGCCAAAAGAGAATCGTGGACGGGGCTACACCAAATGTCACGTCGTCGGCCAGTGAATCCAACTCTTTGCCAATGGGCGAAGAGACATGGAGCAGGCGGGCGGTCATGCCGTCGAAGAAGTCGAACACGGCACCGATGATCATCCAGGCCACGGCCCATTTGATGTTGCCGTTGAAGGCCATTGTCGTGGCAACGCAACCCGAAATGAGGTTGCAGCACGTGATCATATTGGGAATCTGTTTCTTCATTGTCTCAAAATAAAAAGGGTAGGGATGAGATCCGAAAATCCTTATTTGGCGGTTTGTTTGAGTTTGGCGATTACCGTCAGGTCGCCTGTAGTCTTCTGTCCTAATTTTACGCATACCTCCGAGTCGATGGGCAGAAAGACATCAACTCGTGAACCTAATTTGATGAACCCCAAGTGCTCGTCGATGTAGCATTCCTCACCTTCTTTGGCATAAGTGACTATGCGACGTGCAACGGCTCCGGCAATCTGCCGGCACAACACGTCGATGCCGTTGGGCGTGGTGATCATGATGTCTGCGCGCTCGTTCTCCTCGCTGGCCTTGGGGAGCCAGGCTTTATGGTAGTTGCCATCCTGATGATGTACGGTCTTCACCCGTCCGTCTACAGGAAACCAGTTGGCATGAACGTTGAAGAGACTCATAAAGATGGAGATCATCAGCCGCTTGTCGTGGAAGTATTCGTTTTCCTCCACTTCCTCAATCACTACGACCTTGCCGTCGGCAGGAGCCACGACGATGCCGTCGGTATCTTCAAGATTGAGATAACGGACGGGGCAGCGGTAGAAGTTGAGCACAATGCTCCAAATGGGCAGCACAACGACGAGAAACAGCCAAAAAGGCCACTTTGTATTGAAGCCGTACCACAACGCCACCGCGATAAGGGTGATGAGGATAAAGCTATAGGTGAGTGTATTGTTTCCCTCACGGTGAATGCGTATATTCTTTATTTTTCTTATTTTCTTTCCCATTGGGCTTTTTGGTCTTCGGACTTTTCGAGTGCAAAGGTAACTTTTTTTTGTTGGTCCTACAAATTTTTGTTCTCCCTTTTTGGCAATATGGTTTTTTTCCGCTAATTTTGGCAGCTATATGGAAGACTTCATTCACTTACACGTTCACACCCATTTCTCTATTCTCGACGGACAGTCGCGCATCAACCACTTGGTGGACAAGGCCATCAGCGACGGTATGCGGGGTATGGCCATCACCGACCACGGCGTGATGTACGGCATCAAGGAGTTTTCGGACTATTGTGCCAAAATCAACAAAGACCGGAAGAAAAACGGACAGGAGCCCTTCAAGCCCATCTTTGGCTGCGAGATGTACGTTGCCCGTCATCGTAAGGAGGACAAGGTGAAGGAGAACGGCGACAACTCCGGCTATCATCTCATCGTGTTGGCCAAGAACTATCATGGGTACAAAAACCTCATCAAACTGGTCTCGCGGGCCTGGGTAGACGGCTACTACTACCGTCCACGCACCGACCGCGCCGACTTGGAGAAATACCATGAGGATCTCATCGTCTGCTCTGCCTGCATTGCCGGCGAGGTGCCCTCGAAGATCATCAAGGGCGATATCGAAGGAGCCCGTGAGGCCTGCGAGTGGTATCACCGTATGTTTGGCGACGACTACTATCTGGAGTTGCAACGCCATGAGGTGAAGGATCCCTCCATACTGGCCAACCGCGAGGCTTACCCCTTGCAACAGAAGGCCAACAAGGTGCTGCTGCAGTTTGCCAAGGAGTATGGCATCAAGGTGATCTGCACCAACGACGTCCACTTTGAGGACAAGGAGACCGCCGAAGCCCACGACCACCTGCTCTGTCTGGCCACAGACAAGGATCTCGACGATCCCTACCGCATGCGCTACAGCAAGCAGGAGTGGTTTAAGACAAAGGCCGAAATGAACGAAATCTTCAAGGATATTCCCGAGGCACTGAGCAACACGCTGGAAATTCTTGACAAAGTGGAGACCTACAGCATCGACCACGGTCCCATCATGCCCTTCTTTCCCATACCCGAAAGCTTCGGCACGGAAGAAGAATGGCGTAAGAAATTCTCCAAGGAAGACCTTTACAAAGAGTTTACTACCGACGAGAATGGCGAGCATCCTCTCGATCCCGAGAAGGGGCAGGCTGTTATCGACCGTCTCGGTGGCTACGACAAGATCTACCGCATCAAGTTTGAGGCCGACTATCTGGCCAAGCTTGCCTACGACGGGGCGCGAAGGCTCTATGGTGACCCTTTGCCCGACAACGTGAAGGAGCATGTCAACTTTGAGCTCCACGTGATGAAGACCATGGGCTTCCCCGGCTACTTCCTGATCGTGCAGGACTTCATCAACGCCGCCCGCAAGGAGCTCGGCGTGTGGGTGGGACCGGGTCGTGGATCGGCTGCCGGTTCGGTGGTGGCCTACTGCCTGGGCATCACGAAAATCGATCCGCTGAAATACGACCTGCTGTTTGAGCGCTTCCTGAATCCCGACCGTGTGAACCTCCCCGATATCGATACCGACTTCGACGACGACGGCCGTGGAAAGGTGCTTCGCTGGGTGATGGAGAAATACGGCGAGCAGAACTGTGCCCACATCATCACCTACCAGGCTATGGCCACGAAAAACTCCATCAAGGATGTGGCCCGTGTGGAGAAGTTGCCACTCGACAAGGCCAATGCCCTCTGCAATGCCATCCCCGACCGTCTGCCCGACGGGGCGAAGATGAACCTCACCAATGCCATCAAGTACACGCCCGAGCTGCGCGAGGCCGAGGCATCGGTGGATCCGCGCGAGCGCAACACCATCAAATATGCCAAGATGCTGGAAGGCAACGTCCGCGGAACGGGCATCCACGCTTGTGGCTTTATCATCTGTCGCGACCCCATCAGCGACTGGGTTCCCGTGTCGACAGCCGACGACCCGGATTTCCCCGAACTCAAGTGTGCCGTGACCCAGTATGACGGACACGTCATCGAGTCGACCGGATTGATCAAGATGGACTTTCTTGGACTGAAAACCCTCTCGGAGGAGAAGGAGGCCTTGAAGGTCATCAAGCAGACCACGGGCGAGGACATCGACCTGGACAATATTCCGCTCGACGACGAACTCACCTATAAACTCTTCCAGGAGGGACGTACGATCGGTACCTTTCAGTTTGAGTCGCCAGGTATGCAGAAATACCTGCGCGAGCTTCACCCGACGGTCTTTGGCGACCTCATAGCCATGAACGCCCTCTACCGTCCGGGACCTATGGACTACATCCCCGAATTCATCAAGCGAAAGAATGATCCCTCGCTGGTGAAATATGATATTCCTTGCATGGAGAAATACCTCAAGGACACCTATGGCATCACAGTCTATCAGGAGCAGGTGATGTTGCTGAGCCGGTTGTTGGCCAACTTCACCCGTGGTGAGAGTGATGCCTTGCGAAAGGCCATGGGAAAGAAGAAGAAGGCCATTGTCGACGCGATGAAGCCAAAGTTTATCAAGCAGGGCACCGACAACGGTCACGACCCGAAGATCTTGGAGAAGATTTGGGCCGACTGGGAGAAGTTCGCTTCTTATGCCTTCAACAAGTCGCATGCCACCTGCTATTCGTGGGTGGCCTATCAGACCGGTTATCTCAAAGCCCACTATCCTGCCGAATACATGGCAGCCCTGATGACGCGGCGTTTCAGCCAGATCACTGAAATCACGAAGCTCATGGAAGAGTGCAAGTCGATGGGTATCCCCACCCTTGGCCCCGACGTCAATGAGAGTTATGAGGACTTCGGTGTGAACAAGAGCGGTGCAGTGCGCTTCGGTCTGAAGGCCATCAAGGGTATGGGTGAGCTCGCCGCCAAGAGCATCGTGGAGGAGCGACAGAAAAACGGTCCCTATAAAGATATTTATGATTTTGTGGAACGCACCAATTTTGCCAATGTCAACCGCAAAGCTTTGGAGAGCCTCGCCCTGAGCGGTGGCCTGGACTGCTTCGGATTGAAGCGCGAGCAGTACTTTGGCAAGGATGCCAAAGGCGTGCAGATTCTCGACACCCTGTTGCGTTTCGGACAGAACTACCAGAGGGAGAAGCAGGAAGCCCAGTTCACCTTCTTCGGTCCCACTATGGCTGTCGACATAGCCTACCCGCCGATTCCCGAGGTGGAAGAGTGGAGCACCATAGAGCGGCTCAACAAAGAGCGCGACCTGGTGGGCATCTACCTGTCGGCACATCCGCTCGACGACTACAAGATCATCCTCAACAAGATGTGCAACACCCACTGCTCGGAGCTCGACGATAAGATGGCGCTGGCGAAGAAGGCGGAGATAAAGCTTGGCGGCATCATCACGAAGGTGCGCTCGGCGGTGACGAAGACGGGCAAGCCCTGTGGCTTCGTCACGATGGAAGACTATGAAGGCAGTGGCGATATCGCCCTCTTCGGCGAGGAGTGGGGACGATGGCGCGGAATGTTTACCGTGGGAAGTTCGATCTATGTCACGGCGCGCTGTGTGCAGAAATATCCCAACAGCAGTTTCGTGGACTTTTCCATCGGCGATATCCAATATCTGCAGACGGTCAAGGAGCAGCGAGTGGAGCGGTTCACCATTGTGATGAATGCCGAGAATCTCGATCAGGTGGTTGCCAACGACCTCGCCACGATAGCCAAGGACTGTCCCAATGGCCGGACCCAACTCTACATAGAGCTCATGGATGCCCAGCACGACCACGTGCTCTTGCAGTCGCGCACAAGGGAAATCTCCGTGTCGGCCAAGTTGGTGGAATATATCGAGGGGCATTCCTTCATGAGTTATTTGGTCAACTGATTTTTATCGAAACAGCGACACGAAGGTTGAGCATGGCCAATAAATCAAGGAAAAGTTTGCTGATAACGAATTATTTGCTTATTTTTGCACCATCAATAATCAAAACAGAAAGGAATAAATCATGGAAGTAGAAATCACAACCGAGAATTTCGAGTCCTATAAGAATGGTGAATTGCCATTGGTAGTAGATTTGTGGGCCACATGGTGTGGTCCCTGCCGCAAGATTGGTCCCATCATCTCAGAGCTTGCCAAGGAATACGACGGCAAGTTAGTGGTCGGCAAGTGCAATATTGAGGACAACGACGACATCGCTATGGAGTTTGGCGTGCGCAGCATTCCCACCATTCTCTTTTTCAAGGGCGGTCAGTTGGTCGACAAGTTTGTCGGCGCAGCCGCAAAAGATGTTTTCGATGAGAAGTTCAAGGCCCTGCTCTGATTTTCAATATTTTTTTGAGAAGAATATAAAGTCAAGTTGTTTCGGCAGCTTGACTTTTTTTGATTTTACATCCAATCAAATAAATGAGATAAGGAGACAAGTGCCCGCCATGGATGCTTGTCTCCTTTTTTTGTATCAGACGTGGTAGTACTTTCCGGCTGTTCATTTTTCCGGCCAAGGATGAGAAGCATCTGTGATATTTGATGAGATCTTCTCAGAAATAAGTTTTTTTATAGTTTGTAAAAAAAACCGATATTTTTCTTGGAGCCTATTCGTTATTTTCTTATATTTGCAACGATAGGTTAAGGAGGGAAGGCGCTTTCTATTTTTATGGATACCGAGTAGCGACTGAGCTCCTGTTTTTTTTTACTATGTTACTTTTAAACAAAAGATGTCGTATGAAGAAAATTACACTATTAACTTTATTGGCGTTGGTTTTGTCTGCACCCATTTGTACAGCTTCAATTCTCCGCGTAAAAGTGAATACTTACGGAGAGTTGGCCGACGCTGTTGGGGATCGTTTGAACGACATAGATTCCATCTGGGTGGAGGGCCCGATAGACTCTACAGACATCCGCACGCTATGGAATGCCAGCTTTCATGGCAAGTTGGTTTATATCAATCTGAGTACTGCCACGGTGAAAAACCACCGCATTCCGCCTTATGCTTTTTACAATCCCAGCGAGCAGAATCTACCCGAATACTGGGTTATGCTGCCTTTGAAGGAGATTGTGTTGCCCGACGACATCACGGAGATTGGCAACAGTGCCTTTGCCTGGTCGTTGCTTGAGCGAATCAATATGCCTGCGTCGCTGGAGAAACTCGGGATCTATGCTTTCTATCAATGTTGGAATCTCGCGGTCTCTCCGCTTGTGATTCCCGAGGGAGTGGAGGTGATACCTGGAAACTGTTTCACGGATTGCCACAGTTTGAGGGAAGTGGTATTGCCTTCAACCATCAAGGTCATCGATCAGGTGGCTTTCTATAATGCGAGGATCACGCAGGTGAACCTGCCCGAGGGGCTTGACAGTATTGGCATGGCAGCCTTCAGTGGCAACCATATCGAGCATTTGACACTGCCCGCTTCCTGTAGTCATGTTGGGTTCGAAGCTTTTTCGGATGCCGTTGAGTTGAAGCGACTGACCTTCTCGGAGGGTGCAACGATAGTGCCGCGATACATAGCTTGCTCCAACCGACTTTTAGAAACCGTGGATCTTCCCTCTACGATAGAGGAAATTGAGGATATGGCATTCATGAATTGTCCCGCACTTAAGAACGCTGTTCTCCCCGAGGGACTGAAGCGTATAGGCGATGCCGCCTTCAGATACTGCTCCGGCATAGACAGTTTGGCCATTCCGGCAAGTGTAGAATCCATAGGCCGCTCAGCTTTCATGGACATGCCAGGTCTAAAGGCCATTTGGTCTGAGTCGCCCGCCCCACCGCAATGCTTGGGGACGTGGGATGGCAAAGACAATAGTTTTGGCGGCGCTACGCCTTTCAACATTCCCGTATACGTGCCCGTAGGCTCCGCCGACCTGTACCACGATGCCAATGGATGGAACTATTTCTCCAACTACATCGAGACCAATGATTTTCCGACAGCCGTGAAGACTGCTCTGGTCTCGGGAGGCTTGGAGATGTGCGGAAGAGACGGACGTTTGGAGATTAGAAACCAGGGAGCTCCAACGCGCTTTGCCGTCTATTCCATCAGTGGAAAGTTGATGAATGAAGGAACGGCAGAACATGGACAAATCCAGGTGGCATTGCCCCGTGGCATGTATGTCGTGAAGGCGGGAGGCGCAACGGCAAAGGTAGCCGTCAGATAATCTTATCCTCGTGTAGACCAACCGGGGGCAGATGCAATCGCATTTGCCCCCGGTTGGTCTGTCTTCTGACGATTCGTGGTGTTCACCACATGATTGCGTGGCGTTCGCCATAGGATGTCTTGAACAATGACACTCTCTCCGCTACCCCCACGGAAAATATCCAGTGAGCCAGAAAAGGATGGAGAGCGGGGGCGCCTGTCTTATAGAGCAATATCGTCAAGAGTGGTGCCATTGGAGAGAACATCGAGGTCGACATAACCGTGAATGCCATTTATACGCCCGCGTTCGCTCTTTTGCCAGATATTGTGTTGGCCAGCACCCTTGATGTTGGGATAGTGGTTGTAGTTGGCAATGAACAGGTAATAGTTGTGGAAATGTTCGTAAAGGTAGTTGTTGTAAAAATTAGAATAGGTATAGATGATGGGCAGCTTGCCGTAATGATCCTTCACGAGCTGACAGAATACGGCCAGACTGTCCTGGATCTGTGCGGCCGACCATCTGCCCACTCCGCTCTCCTCCACATCCACCATTGGCAGGAGATCGAGTTTTGACTTGGGGACATGCCTTCGATAGTTTTCAAACTGGTCGCGCATGTTGCTCTTATCCGACAGGAAATGGTAGGCACCCACGCGCAGTCCCACTTCGCGCGCGCCTTTGAAATTGTCGGCGAAACGGCTGTCGGTGAGGTCGCTGCCTTCCGTGGCTTTGATATAGGCGAAACTGATCACATTTTCGTTGGCCACCTGCTGCCAGTTGATCTCCCCTTGATATCGTGAGACATCAATGCCGTGGATGAGATTGTCGTTGCCAACCGAGTCCCCTTTGTCTGTCCACATACCAAGAAAATCGCCGATGGCATAGAATACGGTAGCCGGCATTGCGATGAACGCCAACACGACACCAATCAAGACAGCCACCAGGATGGGGCCTGTCCATTGGTGTCTGTGGTGGTGATGATGGCGGTGATAGCCATTGGAATAGGGGAAACGGTTTCTGTAATATCTCATATTGTGGAATGACTAATTACTGGAATCGTATTCGAAAGGGGATCTGAACTACGGCACTCTTCTTCCGACCGTCGATGACAATGGGCTTCTGTCGTGGCATCATGAGCAGAGTCGTGACCAATTCCTGGTCCATGGCGGGCCCCATGCTCTTCAAAATGCAAGGCTCTTTGACGTAGCCCGTGCTGTCTAAGACAAATCCGACATACATGGTTACGGTTCCGTTGGAATGCTGAACGCCTTCGGGCAGTTGGAAGTTGGCGGCGATATATCTCATGATGTCTTGGCTTGTCTGCTTCAAGGAGTCGGCTGTGGCCGGCGTGTCGGGTGCCATGTCGTACTGGCCGAGGAGCGCCCTGACCTCAGGGCCGATGGTGGCCAAGGGCTTTGAACCCGTGATTTTGGCTTTCAGCAGACGCTTGGCATCCTTGCTGAAAAACGATTTGGCAAAAGCGTTCGGAAAGGTTTGGGCCACGAGCATCGTGCCGTCATCACCTTCGTCGTCGAGAAGAAAGGCGAGAAGATTTCCACTGTCCATGAGACAGCATTCCTTGATGAGGGCCGAGTATTGGTCGGTTTCTGTAAAGAAGGATACCCGATAGGCTTCGCCCACCCACTGTCCAAAGGAAGTACTGTTGTTGCGCAGCAGCTCCTTTGCCGTGAGCACGCGCTGCGACAGGAGATCATAGGTGATCAGACTTTCCACCTGACGGGCCTTTTGGCTGGAATTTGGCTGAGGCTCTATGTTTGCCGATACTCTGAAGGACGCGAAACGGTTGGTTTCGCCGCCGAGGTATTTGAGCTTGAGCGTAGAATAACAGAACTTGCTGTCGTCGGGCAGAGTGTCGAAGATCCTGCTAACCTCCGTGCCCTGTCGGCGCATGAAAGCTTTGTAGGCTGCGGGGAGAGTGGTTGCCTGAACGTCGAAAAGTGTCTGGCACAGATAGGCACGAAGGGGCTCGACGTCTTGAAAGTCGATCTCGTCGGGCCATTCCAAATCCATATCGACCACATTGGTCTCCGCTCCTTTGGACATGAGATGATGACTCTTCACATAGCGCATGCGCCATCCGCTGTTGATAGTAGCAGGTTGGGCCGATAGGGATAATGCAAGGATCCAGACAAGTAGAAAGAAAATAAATCTTCTGTTCATAGCGAATGGTTGTTCTGGTTGGGAAACTGTTGATAGATCACGAGTCCATAGTCTTGGGCTTTCGCGTAGGCATATTCAAGGATGGAAGCCGACTGGTGTTCCCAGTCGGTCCAGTTCTTCTCTTTCAAGAAGAAGTAGAATTCCACGGGAAGTCCGCTCTGCGTGGCCTCCTTGTCTCTCACCATGAATGTCATGTCGGTATTGACAAGCGGATTCTCGCCCAGCCATTTCTCCATGGCCGTGCGGTAAGCGCCGAGGTTGGTCGTGGTCTTGTCTTCATCCATGAAATGAATGCTGCGGAAGTCGATGTAGACCATACGCGTCACCCTTCGGCCCGCGCCCTGCTGCATCCCTTTCCAATTGCGGAAAGATCCATTGACCAGCGTCATGGGGGAGATGGTGACGATGGTGTTGTCGAAATTCTGTATTTTTACGGTGGTCAGCGTGATCTCAATGACGATTCCGTCGGCTCCCGCTGAAGCAACGGTGATCCAGTCGCCCACGGCAACCATTTCGGCGCTTGTCAGTCGGATGCCGGCCACGAGTCCCTCAATGGTGTCTTTGAAGATGAGCATCAGGATAGCACTCGTGGCGCCCAATCCGGCAAACAGAGCCATCGGGTTCTTGTTGATGAGGATGGCGACGACCACTACCACGGCGATGAAGACACACAAGATCTTCATCACTCCACAGAAGGAATGGATGTACTGCCTGACATACGACGACTGTTGCATGTCGAGCTCCTGGACATTGCTTAAGAGCGTGAGCAGCAACCGCGTGAAGGCAAGGGTGAAATAGGCGGCCGTCAGTCGGCCTATCCAGTTGCCCGCCACGGGATGGTCGTAGAAGAACATGGGCATGATGATCCACACGACGATGGCCGGTGCCAGATGGCAGAACGATCTCACGGCCCGTTCGTTGAAGACGATGTCGTCCCAGGCGGCTTTGGTGCGGGTCGTGAACTTGCGCGCCAGTGGCACGAAAATGCGCAGCGCCAATCCGTCGGCCAGCCATGCCGAGAGTCCAGCCAAGGCGATCAGCAGCAAAAGCGCAACTACGTGAACGGCTTTGTCGCTCACGCCGCAATAGCTCATGAGGTGTTCTACAAGCAGTCTTATGCGTTCCATTGAAACTGTGGATTATCGGATTTGTCCTTGAAAAGAGATGTAGTCACGCTCGCGCGATGTGACATCGAGTGTCACCTTGCCGTTGTCGTAGATGTGGAAGACGTAAGCGAGGTCGTCGCCTTCGTGACTGACTTCCACCGTGAACGTGCGCCAGTCGCCCTTTTGGGTCTTGTCGGAGAACTTCTTCACACGGGTCTCAAAATTAAGTCCTGTCCCGCCACCATAGGGGACATGGCGTACCTGGCCGAAATAAGGCAATGCCGAATAGAGTGTGTCAGGAGTGAGCCTGACAAAGTATTCCGACGAGAGTTGTCGTGCGGGCATTCTGAAAGGAGTACAATAGTCGAAATCAGCCGTGAAGACTCTTTGGTTCACTTTCTTTTCCAGCGCATTCCTTTCGTCAACCGAGAGCTTGCCCGTCCCGCATCCGGTAAAGGTCAGCAATGCGATGACAACCAACCATACATATTTTTTTATCTTCATAATGCCTATTGAAATTTGTTGCTAAATTAGTAATTTCTTGGTTAAGAACCAAAAAAAACGTAGTTTTTATTTTTCCATTCCCATGCAGGCATTTCTTTTCTTTACGGGCAGACAGTTCTTGCCGTTTTTCGGTAACATGGAGGAGAAAATGTGGTGTTTATGAATTTGAACTTGGCCAATGTCCTGATAACAAGAGGGCCGGATCCCCAACGAAGAATCCGGCCCGGTTGTATCATGTCTTAAAGCAATGCCCACAGCAGTTGCTGATGGTGCCTCCTATCGTGCGCTTCATGCAGCACTTATGTCCTTACCATTCAATCATTCTGTCTCCGTTGTCTGTTTCAGAGATGGTGACTTTAACTGCATCAGAAGGCAAAAGCTCCTCAATCAACTCTGGCCATTCCAAGAAGCACAGCGCACCGCTGTAAAAGTAGTCTTCATAGCCCATGTCGTAAACCTCTTCGAGCTTTTTAATGCGGTAGAAGTCGAAGTGGTAGATGAGTTCACCTGTGGTGTCGCTGCGGTATTCGTTGACGATGGCAAAGGTGGGAGAGGTGATGACATCCGTCACGCCTAACTCTTCACACACGGCTTTGATAAAGGTAGTCTTTCCGGCACCCATCTTGCCGTAGAAAGCAAATACTTTGCCCGTGCCCATGTTGTTGATAAATGTCTTGGCAGCATCGTGGATGTTGTCGATCGAAAATGTATAGTTCATTGTTTGCAAATTGTTGGTTCTTGGAAATTCGTATTATCTCTTTCTTGCCGACAGCGTAATGAGGGGGATGAGCATCTCCTCCATGCTGATACCGCCGTGCTGAAACGTATCCTTATAATAGGACACATAGTAGTTGTAGTTGTTGGGGTAGGCAAAGAAGCTGTTGCCAGTGGCAAATACGTAGGTGGTGCTGATGTTGGGCTGTGGCAGGAATGCCGCCTTGGGATCGTGGATGGTGAACAGCTCCTTGTTGTTGTAACTTAGGCTCTTCCCTAATTTGTAACGAAGATTGGTGTTGGTGTTGCGGTCACCGATGATTTTTACTGGCTTCTGCACGCGAATGGAACCGTGGTCGGTGGTGAGGATCACCTTGTAGTTGCTCTCGGCAAGAACCTTGAACAAGTCGGCTAAGATGCTGTGTTGAAACCAGGAAAGCGTGATACTTCTGTAGGCACTCTCGTTGTTGGCGAGCTCGCGCACCATCTTCGACTCTGTGCGGGCGTGGGACAGCATGTCGATAAAGTTGACCACTAATACGTTGAGATCATTGTCTTTCAGTGTGTCCAACCGTTCGATATATCGTTCAGAACCCACCGTGTTGTTGATTTTGAAGTAGGAGTAAGTGTCATGGCGGCGGAATCGGTTGATCTGTGTCTGTATCAGCGGCCCCTCGTTGAGGTTCTTTCCTTCTTCCTCATCCTCGTCGACCCACAGTTCTGGAAACATCTTTGCTATCTTCTCGGGCATAAGTCCGGAGAAAATGGCATTGCGTGCATATTGTGTAGCCGTAGGCAGAATGCTCACGTACATATCCTCATCGATGTCGAAGAGATCGCCGATCTCCTGGGCCAAGACTCGCCACTGGTCGTAGCGGAAATTGTCGATGACGATCATAAAGATTTTCTCGCCTTTGTCGAGCAAGGGAAAGATGCGGTTGCGGAAGATGTCGGGACTCATCAGAGGCAGCTCGTCAGTTTCGGGCTTGGCTCCCTTCGCACGGGCCGACATCCATTTCATGTAATTTGTCTTGATGTATTTGGCAAATCCTGCGTCGGCCTCTTCTTTCTGCATGTGAAGGACATCGGTCATCTGACTGTTCGTATAGCTGAGCTCGAGTTCCCAGTGTACTAATTTCTTATAGATGTCTTTCCATTCTTGCAGCGTGTTGGCAGATGCTATGCTCATTGTGATATCCTGATAGCTCTGCTGATATCCCGACTGCGTCACCTCCGTTACGATTTCCTTGCGATGGATGTTCTTCTTCAACGTTAGCAGAATCTGGTTGGGATTGACGGGCTTGATGAGATAGTCGGCAATCTTGGAGCCGATGGCCTGGTCCATGATATTTTCCTCCTCGCTCTTCGTCACCATGACGATGGGTGTGGCGGGTTGGATTTCCTTGATGCGTTGCAGAGTCTCCAGACCCGAAAGCCCCGGCATCATCTCGTCGAGAAGCACAAGATCGAAGGTGTGGCGACGACATTCCTCAATGGCATCGGCACCATTGCTGACGGTGACCACCTCGTAGCCTTTCTTCTCAAGGAAGATGATGTGGGCTTTGAGAAGCTCGATCTCGTCGTCTACCCAAAGCAATAATCCATTATAATTCATGTTATTTGTCCTTTCTTACTTTTGCTGGGCAATATCTGTTTAAAATCCGTCCAAGTCGTAGTATTCATCTTCCAGCACATGGCTGTCCTCCTTTTTCTTCTCTTTTTTGGAGGTTTCTGTCTTGGACGTGTTGTTCTCCGTCTCCTTTTTCTTCACCTCTTGCTGCTTTTTGGGCAGTGTGGAGTCCTCGATGGTATATTCATCGTCGTCGAAGATGAAGCTATTCGTCTTTTCCGACTTCGCCGGTGTCTCCGGCTTGGCTGTTGTGCCCGTGTTGTCTTTTTGGACTGTCTGTTCGGTATTCTTCTTGTTGCCAGCCACTTCTCCCATGCCAGTCTCCTTTGTTTCAGCGTTCTGCTGTTCTTCCTTCACCTGTTTGTTGTTCTCTACCGGTTCACTCTTTTCCAGTTGCTGAGTCGTTTTTGGCTGATGGGTATCTGTTTGCAAATCGGTCTTGACCGGTTGCTTGGGCGTTTCTTCCTGCTGCGGAGTCGTCGTAGGCTCAGCTTTGTTGGCCTGTCCGTTGCCTGTCGATCCGTTGATGTCGTAAGTTTCCGTGCTCTGCGGGGCTTCCGTGGTCTGTTGGATGTCGAAGGTGTTGGCCGGCTGCGTTGTGGAGAGACTGTCGGCATGCTCTTGAATGTCGTAAGTGCCACCGTTGGTATTGTCGTCGGGTGTCAGTCCGTTATCGATATAGATACCGTCTTCGAGCATGTTGTCGACATCGGTTTGTGTAGGACTCTTCTCCGTTGCCGGACGGGTAATGATTTCATCGGGGTCGGTCAGCAACTGGAAGGTACTCACCTTGAGCGGAGCAAAATGCTTGGCATAGAACTTGTCGTAGTCGTCATAGCTGAATTGCTTGCCCAAGAGGGGGAGATTCACATCACTGATGATGATTCCTCGGCCTTTACGTAAAGCCGTCATGACGGATCTGTTGGCATACACACTGCGGGCATATTGAATGGCTTCGTCGTAGTTGCGGAATCCGCTCACCATCATTCGATGCAGTCCGTTGTCGTCTTCGATATTAATGTCGAAGTTGCGGACCAGATAGCTGGAGAAGTTGTATTTGGCCAGTTGGAAGAGCAACTGATTCTCGTTCACCGAGTCGGGACTGTAGACCAGCATGAAAGTGAAATTGGTGTTTCGTTCGTTGGAGAACTTCTGGGCGTTGATCGAATCGCTGTCGGCCATGACAGCACTGCGTCGTTCCCACACGTTGCCCAGATCGAACTTTCCGCCATGCAGCCTTCGCCCGGCCTTCACGCCATTGATGATCATTCCGGCCATCTCGCTCACTTCACTCTTGGGATATTTTTCTACGATCTGCTGCATGTCATCCATGCACGCCTTGGTGTCTCCCTCGTTGAGCTTGCTCAGACCGCCAATGAAGAGGAATTTATCCCGATTGGCTCCTAAGGGGAACCGTGTCTGAGAGAGATGTGCGTTGGCGGCCACTTCCGCATATCGGTCGGCTTTGAAGGCATTGTATGTGGCAGCATATAGCGAGTCCTCAAGATGCACTCCCTCGCGCGCGTTTTGGGCAAAGTAGGGATCGGTGAGCAACGTAGTCCACGGACTCTCCGGATAATCCGATTTCAGCCGATCTACATATTGCTGCGCTGTTGTGTGGTCACCTTTCCGGCTGTACAACAAGAAGAGGTGATAGTAGACATCGGCCATCCTGTCGAAGTCGGGATATTGAGAAAGCAAACGCTTGAACTGCTTCTCGCTGAGCAGAAGGTTGTCGAGTTTGTCCTTAAAAATCACGCCGCTGTTGAACAGCCCATCCTTGATGATGTTGTTGCTCTCGGCCACTTGTTCTTCGGTAAAGGGAATTTGCTTGAGATAATATTCCCGCTTGTGAGGGTCGTTTTGCGCAGAGTCGACAACGTTGCTCAGCGAGTCGGCGGCCGCTTCAGCCGCTGCTATGGAATCGGCCTGAGCCTCTGAGAGATTGTTGTCGCCCAAGCCTGCAACGACGGTTTTGTTGTATCTTTGCCAGTCGTCCACATTCTCTCGCTTACCCCATTGACGCTGGAATTGCGACTTACCTTGGCTGACGGCCAGCGGATTGTAGAAGTACCATGCGCCCTGCTGATTTTGTGTCGTTGGCGTATTGTTTCTCTTGTTGTTATTGTCGAAACCGCTGTTGCCGTTTTGCTGAGCGTTGGCCTCGGCCTGCGCCTGGCGCTCCTCTTTTTCTTTTTTCTTTAGGGCATCGATTACGCGGTCGATGGCCTGGTTACGACTTTTCTCGTCCATCTTGGCCAATGCCTGAAGGGAGTCCTGCAAGTGAATGGCCTCAGTGTAGGGCACCAGTTCGTCGAGCACTTTCGACCTGGCCGACAACTGCTCGTAGTCGGGCCGTTCCTTGTCGAGCAGTCCGATGGCCTCGCCGTAGCATCGCTGGGCATCGGCATATCTTTCCATGGTCCAATAGAGATTGCCCAACTTGAGCAGCAGTACGCCCTTCTCAACGCCCGAGCGGGTGGCCTTCTTGTTGCCTTTCTCGAAGGCCGACAAAGCTTTCAGCGTGTCGCGCTGGGCCAGATAGATATTTCCGATCGCATAATACACTTGGTCGAGATAATCTTTGTTGTTGTCGTTGGCCGCCATGCGCTTCAGTCGTCCGATCATTTTCTTCGACTGTCCGGCCGACAACACTTCGGTCATCGCAATGCGTGCGTTGAAGTCGAGTTGGTAGGGTGGAGCCAGTCGGGAGACGTGGCTGTAAGCTTTGTAGGCCTCACGGTTGCTGCCGATGGCCTCATAGAGTTGGCCGAGCAGGAACCATTCCCGCGCTTTCTGCTTGCGGCGCATCTCGTGTTTGATCACCTTGCGCAGATAGGGGATGGCCTGCTTGTAGTCGCCTGTGTGGATATAGTAGTCGGCATAGGTGTAGTCCCACTCTTTGCGGGCACGCCAATGGATGCTGTCGCGTTTCATGTTGCGAATCACGTCTTCGGCATCGTAGAGCCAGCCTTCCTCCACATAGCATTTGGCCAGCCATGCCCGGGCCCGGCCATAGATGGCGGGCTGCGTCTGGTAGAGCCGGCTCATGTAGGCAAATGTGGAGGCTGCCTCATCGAATTTGCCTTCATTGAATTGTGAGCGTCCCATGAGCAGCCATGCTTTCCATAGAAAGGGATTATACTCCCGCCGGTTGAGCCACTCCAGATCACGTGGCGTCTTCTTGCGGCTTTTGGTCCATTGCGGGCGCCGCTTGATACTGTGCTGCTTGATAGCTTTCTGACATTTCGTGATGGCCCGGTCGAAGTTGCTTTTACCTATCTCGCGGCTGCTCTTGTTGCCTACTGTGTAGAGAGGGATGATTTCGGTATAGTTGTCCTGGTTGTTCTGTTCTTTATTCAACGAACCTTCGATGTAGGCCTGTGTACCGTTGTAATAGGTGTTGTAGCGCGCAGTGAAAGAGTGCCACCAACGGCTCTTGGCGGTGTTCTTCTGCGTGGAACATCCGATGAACATGCCGGTGCAGAACAGGAAAAGAACGAAATATAACGCTTTGGTCTTCAAATTGAATTCTATGTTTGAATAAAAACGGATCAACCGGCAAAATATTGCACGGCAGAAGTAGCTGAGGGGGCCTCTTTTCGTGAGAAGCCAGACTGGGAAGCATCGTGCGGAACGACGCTCGGGGTGGTGACGGGCGTTATCCTTCGGATGCCAAGGTGACGAAGTCGTCTTTGATCTGGTTGGGCATGTTGATGCCCCTCATGATGAGTGAACGGTTCCATTCCTTCACTTCCTCGGGGCGCATGGTGTACATCACATCGGCAAACTCTTCGGCTTCCTTGTCGGTATACTGGTCGGAAGGCCGCCCTTTGTAGGCATCGAGCTCCTCGTCATCGAAGTAGACCACATCCTTCACGGCAGCCTCCATCATGCATTCCTGCTCACATTTGGCGTTGACACCGTCGCAGGTTGCGCACGACGACTGTTCGGGCATGACGACAGCTTGCGACTTGCCTCGACGTTGTTGTATCCATTCGTAGGCAGCGCAAACAATGCCCAAAGCTACTATTAATATAATAAGGTATATCATGACTGTATTATTCAACGATGAACCCAGACTGGCGCAAGTGGTCCCAATATTGGGGATAGGACTTGCTTACCACCTGGGGGTTATTGATTTTCACCTCGCCGTGGATCAAGGCCAGGGGCGCAAGGGCCATGGCCATGCGGTGGTCGTTGTAGGTGTCGAAGGGTTCCCACGTGGCATCGCAGTGTCCGCCTTCCCAAATGAGTTCCCTGTCGTCGTGATCTCGGATCACCACACCGATTTTTCTCAGTTCTGTCTTCATGGCTTCGATGCGGTCGGTCTCCTTGATTTTCAAAGAGCCCAGTCCCTTGAAATCGAAGGGTATGCCTAAGGCCGCGCACGCGACAATGAATGTTTGGGCCAGGTCGGGGCAGTTGGTGAAATTGTATTCCAGCCGCTGCACCGGCCGCAGTGCCTTGGTGATCACCATATGCGGTGAGTCGTTGCAGTCGCCCCGTTCGATGATGGTTCTGATGCCGAAGAGCGAGGCGATGTAGCGGACCATGGAATCGCCCTGTCGTGAACCGTCGCGCAGTCCGCCAAGACTCACCACAGCCTCCTCGTCGTTGCTGAGGATCAGCATCTCATACCAGTAACTGGCGGCGCTCCAGTCGCTCTCTATTCGGTAGCGGCATGGCTTATACCGGCCGGGGCTGACGGTGATCGTGTCTACGTCGGTCCAGTTGGCCTTCGCGCCATAGTCGTGCATCACGTGGAGCGTCAAGTCGATATAGGGCCGTGAGGCCACATTGCCCACCAGCCGCAATTCCAGTCCCTCCTTGAGTGTGGGAGCGATCATCAGCAAGGCTGAGATATACTGCGAGCTGACATCGCTGGGGATGTCGATGTGTCCGCCACGGAGCGACTTCCCACGGATTGCCAGTGGGGGATAGCCTGCCTCGCCTTGGTATTCGATGTCTGCGCCCAGACGGCGAAGGGCGTCGACCAGCGTGCCGATAGGGCGATGGAGCATGCGTTGGGAGCCCGTGATGATATGTTCGCCGGGTGTGACGCTGAGGTAGGCCGTGAGAAAACGCATCGCCGTGCCGCCCGCTCCCACGTCGATCACACGGGGCATCAGCTCCAAAGCCCGTAGCATGACCTTCGTGTCGTCGCACTCGGAGATGTTTTCGGGGAAAGCTGCGCTCCCCGACAGCGCCTGCAGGATGAGTGCCCTGTTGCTGATACTCTTCGATGGCGGCAGTGCTATGTTGGCACGTAGCCGGCTGGGGGCTTTGATGGTATATTGAAGCATAAAATAATTACAAATGAAAAGAGAACATGTTCGTTTTGCAAAAATAACAAAAATAGACGAACGACAAAATTATTTGGTCTTAATCTTCATCAATTTTCTTGGTTAGATGATTCTTTTGGGGCGTATTTGGACCTCGTGTTGTGGACGCTTACCGATAAAAATCGGCGGGAAAACCTATCGGAAACCCTTTTCAGCACGTTAAAATAGAGAAAAATGCAAGTAGGGGATAAAAAAGTCGGCGTAAAATTTGGTGGTTACCAAAAATGTGTATACCTTTGCACTCGCTTACGGGATGTAGCGCAGTTGGTAGCGCACGCGTCTGGGGGGCGTGAGGTCGCAAGTTCGAGTCTTGTCATCCCGACAAAGCAGTAAAAAGGCAGGTGCTGAGGTTTCAGCTCTTGCCTTTTTTCTTTCCCTATGCCTGCATAGATATCATTTATTTCTTATACCTTGGGCATGTATCTCTCTCGCATCATCCGTAGACAAATTGCGGCGTTCGCCACACGGTTGCATGGCGTTCGCCTCACGGTTGCATGGCATTCACCACACGGTTGCATGGCATTCGCCACACGGTTGCATGGCGTTCGCCACACGGTTGCCGCATGTGGATTATCTATATTGTCTACAACTTTGCCGTAGAAGGCAGTCGGCAAGTCCTATCCGCCGCCGTGCCTACAATCTTGAAGAAATCAAAAAAAGCAATAAATCATGCGCTATCTCTTTTCTTTTTCGTAACTTTGCAGCTGACAAGTAGGAGACACGGCGTCCCCGCCGTGTAAGTCATGCGGCGGGACGCCGCATCTCCTACCACAAGCCCGTAAATAACGTTATAGTTATAGAAGCGTGAAGCAAGTTGCAAACCCTAAAGAAGATAACCGTAAAGTGGCTGATTTGAATATTACCAATCAGGAGTTTAAAAGCGTGATGGACGAGTGCCGGGAGCTCTTTGCCAAGAAGCTCCATGACTATGGAGCGTCGTGGCGGTTGCTCAGACCGTCGTCGCTCACCGACCAGCTCTTGATCAAGGCACGGCGAATCCGTACTTTAGAGACAACGGGCAAGTCGCTCGTGGGCGAAGGCATTCGCCCGGAGTTCATCGCCCTGATCAACTATGGGCTCGTGGGACTTATCCAGTTGGAGAAGGGCTTCTCTGACACTGTTGATATGACCCCCGACGAAGCCTTGGCTTTATATTCGCGGTATGCCAAGCAGGCCTTCGAACTCATGACCAAGAAGAACAATGATTACGGGGAAGCCTGGCGCGACATGCGCGTGGAGAGCTATACCGATTTCATTCTTACAAAAATAGAGCGCGTGAAAGAGTTGGAGGATATCCACGAACAGGCGTTGGTATCGGAAGGCATTGGTGCCAACTATATGGACATCATCAACTATGCCGTGTTTGGTGCGATTCGGTTAGGAAAAGAAGGCGAATGAAGGACGGTGAAAACGTAGTCGGCACTCTTAGGGAGTCTTCGCTTTGGGCTCGTGTAAAGGCCAGCAAAGTGTTTGGCATTGTGGTGAATGCCAGCCGGTTGCTGATGGCCTTGACATTCATCTTCTCGGGCTATGTGAAGGCCATCGATCCGCTCGGCACGCAGTATAAGATACACGATTATCTGACAGCCCTTCACCTGCAGGACTATATACCGGCTTGGGTGGAGCTCGCGGGGTCGATTAGCCTGTCGTCGCTCGAGTTCTGCTTGGGCGTATTCCTGCTCTTTGCCATCCGCCGGCGCCTGGTCACGCGGTTGACTTTGGCCTTCATGGGCTTTATGACGCTTGTCACGGTTTGGCTCGTGATTGCCAATCCTGTAAAGGATTGTGGCTGCTTTGGTGATGCCGTCCATCTCACCAACGCCCAGACGCTGATGAAGAACATCGCTCTGTTGGCAATGAGTCTCTGCACGGCATGGGCACCGCTGAGAATGCCCCGCTTCGTGGGCAAAAGCAATCAGTGGATCGTCGTCAACTACACCATTCTCTTCATCCTCGCCTCAAGTGGATGGAGCCTTTACAAATTGCCCCCCTTTGACTTCCGTCCCTATCATATCGGCGCGAATATCAGGAAGGGGATGGAGATACCTCCCGGAGCACCTCAACCGAAATTTGAGACGACCTTCATCTTAGAGAAGAATGGAGTCAGAAAGGAGTTCTCCCTGGAGAATTATCCCGATTCTACGTGGACGTTTGTTGATTCAAAGACCGTGCAGACCCAGGCGGGCTATGTGCCGCCCATTCACGATTTCAACATCGAACTCGATGGCGAGGACATCACGCAGCAGGTATTAGGCCACAAGGGCTATACTTTTCTGCTCATCTCGCCTAATCTGTCGGATGCCGATGACAGCAACTTCGGCAACATCGACAATGTTTATGAGTACGCCCAGGACAACCACGTGCCGTTCTACTGTCTGACGGCCAGTGACAAGAAGGCCATCAGCCGCTGGCAAGACCTCACGGGAGCAGAGTACCCCTTCTGTCTGACAGACGGGACGACACTGAAAACCATCATCCGCAGCAATCCCGGACTCCTGTTGCTCAAGGACGGAACCATCATTGGCAAGTGGAGCCACAACGATTTGCCCGTGGAGCAGTTGAATAAACCTATCGTCCAGTCGGTGGTAGGCCGGATGGCCACCAATCCCATACCTCACAAGGTCGCGATGGTGCTGCTGTGGTTTGTACTGCCGCTCGCGCTCCTGACCCTTGCCGACAGGTTGTGGGCCTGGTCGGCAAAAGTGAGGTCGGCACAGGAGAAACAAATCAATAAAATAAAGAAATTAGAATCAGAACTCAATATTCAATCATTTAAAAACAAAAGTAAAATGAGAAAGAAAATTGTAGCAGGCAACTGGAAAATGAATGAGAACCTGCAGGAAGGTGTTGCTTTGGCAAAGGAAATCAACGACGTACTGGCAGCCGACAAGCCCAATTGCGGCGTCATCATCTGCACTCCGTTCATCCACTTGGCAAAGGTGGCTGAGGTGCTGGATCAGAATGTAGTAGCCTTGGGCGCAGAGAACTGTGCCGACAAGGAGAAGGGTGCCTATACAGGTGAAGTTTCCGCCGCTATGGTGAAGAGCACCGGTGCTCAGTATGTCATTCTCGGCCACTCAGAGCGTCGCCAGTATTACAACGAGACTCCTGAGATTCTCAAGGCAAAGGTGGATCTGGCCCTGGCCAATGGCTTGAAGGTGATTTTCTGCTGCGGTGAGACACTGGAAGAGCGCGAGGCCAACAAGCAGAACGAAGTTGTGAAGGCTGAGCTCGAAGGCAGCGTGTTCCATCTTTCTGCCGAGGAGTGGAAGAACATCGTGTTGGCCTATGAGCCTATTTGGGCTATTGGCACCGGTAAGACGGCTACGGCTGATCAGGCAGAGGAAATGCTGGCCTACATCCGCAACATCGTTGCTGAAAAGTACGGTGAAGAGGCTGCTCAGGACACAACCATCCTCTATGGCGGCAGCTGCAAGCCCAGCAATGCTCCTGAGCTCTTTGCAAAGCCCGACATCGACGGTGGTCTGATCGGTGGCGCTTCTTTGAAGGCCAACGATTTCAAGGGCATCATCGATGCTTGGAAGAAGTAATATTCTTTTCTTTTTGAGCCACCCTCACCGAGGATGGTCTTCACACCAGTAAAATTACCCATTCACAGCGTCTCCCTTCCTCTTTTGCGGGAGGGAGACTGCCGGGTGGGAAATAACCATTAAAAGAATGAGGAAAATCGTCATTGCATTGCTCGTTACCTTTTGTTCTGTCAGTTTAAAGGCTCAGACATTTACCGAACATCTCCATCAGAAGACGGGCAAGGGTAGTGTGACTGTAGAACAAAGTTCGGAAATTGACAAGCTCGTGAACGGTAAAGCCTCAGTAATGAACAGCGTTCCGCGGAAAAAGGTCGAAACGATTGATAGCAAGAAGACCGTAGAAAGACAGACCACAAACGCCGGACGAAAGCCCGCCTTGCCCGAATCTGCCGTGACCACCAAGAAGGCTGAACCGCAACGACAACACGATCGTACGGCTCAAGTGCAACGGAACGACAGCCTTAAAAAGGTCGCCGAAGCGCAACGCGCTGCCGAAGAGCAGAGAGCTGCTGAAGAGAAACGCACGGCTGAAGAGAAACGCACGGCCGAGGAGAAACGGGAGGCCGAGGAGAAACGGCTGGCCGACGAACGCAGGGCAGCCGAGCTGCATGCTGCTAACAGAGAGCGCAACGAGACTAAAGAGAAGGAGAATGTAGAAACCGTCAACATGCGCAAAAAGGTGATGCGGGGCAGCCGGAAAATTACGGGCTATCGCATTCAGGTCTATAGCGGCGGCAATTCACGGCAAGACCGACAAAGGGCTCAGGATATTGGAAACAAGATTAAGATGAAGTTTCCCGATCAGCCTGTTTACGTGCATTTCTATTCTCCCTCCTGGAAATGCCGCGTTGGAAATTTCCGTACCTATGAGGAAGCCAATCGTATGCTGCGCAAAATCAAAGCTATGGGCTTTAATTCCGCAACCATACTCAGAGGGAAAATCACCGTTCAATATTAATGTCTCCGTCTTCCATGACCTCGCTGGTCATCGGAAGACTGTACTTTTTTTTATATAATGAATCCAGAAACAGAATTCAGAAACGGCCTTGATGACTTGGCCGCACACTATAAAGAAATACTCACCCTCTTGGGTGAGGACCCCACCCGTGAGGGCCTCCAGAAGACACCCATGCGTGTGGCGAAGGCCATGCAGATCCTTACACGCGGATATTCTCAGGATCCTCATGCCGTGCTCAATGCTGCCCTCTTCAAAGAGGACTATAATCAGATGGTCATCGTGAAAGACATTGATTTCTTCTCGATGTGCGAGCACCACATGCTGCCGTTCTATGGCAAGGCGCATGTGGCCTATATTCCCAATGGCTATATCACCGGCCTGAGCAAGATTGCCCGTGTGGTAGACATCTTCAGTCATCGCCTGCAAGTGCAGGAACGCATGACCAAGCAGGTGATGGAGTGCATTCAAGATACGCTGAAGCCTATGGGGGTGATGGTCGTTGTTGAGGCCAAGCACATGTGTATGCAGATGCGTGGTGTGGAGAAGCAGAATGCCATCACCACGACAAGCGCCTTCAGTGGTGCGTTCAATCAGGCAAAAACGCGTGAGGAGTTTATGAACCTGTTGAGAGGAGAGTCGAAGAGAATATGATACAGGCTGGAGTGCGGGTAGATTTCTCCTGCACTTCTTGCCCCATAGAGAATACCCCCATAATCCATTGTTTTATGAAATTCATATCCTGGAATGTAAACGGGCTTCGCGCCTGCGTAGGCAAGGATTTCAAAGAAAGCTTTGCCAAACTTGATGCTGACTTCTTCTGTCTTCAGGAGACAAAGATGCAGGAAGGACAGCTCGATATCTCTTTCGACGGCTACGAGAGTTATTGGAATTATGCTGAGAAGAAAGGCTATAGCGGTACGGCTATCTTCACGCGCCATCACCCGCTGAGCGTCAGCAAGGGGATCGGCATCGAGGAACACGACAAGGAAGGACGCGTCATCACCCTTGAGTATCCCGACTTTTATCTCGTGACTGTATATACGCCAAACTCTCAGGACCAGTTGCGCAGACTTGATTATCGTATGCACTGGGAGGATGACTTCCAGGCTTACCTCCATCAGTTGGACAAGAAGAAGCCGGTTGTCGTCTGTGGCGACATGAATGTTGCCCACGAAGAGATAGATATTAAAAACCCCAAGACCAACCGTCGCAATGCCGGTTTTACCGATGAGGAACGAGAGCGAATGACGCAGTTGCTCAGCAGTGGCTTCACCGACACTTTTCGTGTGCTCCATCCGGATGAGGTCACCTACAGCTGGTGGTCATACCGTTTCAGGGCGAGAGAAAAAAACGCAGGCTGGCGAATCGACTACTTCTTGATTTCCGACCGGCTGCGCACACGCCTAAAAGGCGCTGCTATCCATACGGATATATTCGGTTCCGACCACTGTCCCGTGGAGCTGGATCTTGAATAAAGCTGATCGGTTTTTCTGGTCATTCATATTTTATCTGATGTAAGCCAACCGTTTAGAATTGTTCTACTTTTCTAAGCGGTTGACTTTTTTTGTTCTGCGTTCATTAGCCGTTTTTCCTTAGTTACTGGCAAAATGGTTGTTATTCTAATAAATTTCTAACAAAAGTAATTTTTTAGTAAGGTATTGTTTACTCATGGGGTCAAAGTTCCGTATTTTAAAGCAAATAATTTGTCATGTAGAAATTTATTTTTACTTTTGTCTCGATATTAGAAAAAGATATGAATGATTACGAAATGAAACAGATGAATGAAATCTCGCATACTCTGATAGAAGGCGATAACACTGGCAGTGTTATTCCTGTGGAAAATCACAGCCTTATCTATTTGTTTTCGGGAAGCTTGAGACTTGAGCAGAAAGGACGAATAGACAAGGTGATTATCCTTCATGCCGGGGAATGTGTATTTGTCAGAAAGGACTTGTCGGTCAGTATTGTTAGAAATGTCGACAAGTCTACGCATCGTTTTGAGTCTGTTGCAATGAGTTTCTCCCGTCCGTTTCTTCAGGGAGTTTACCGTAGTCTCAGCAGTGATGTATTAGGAGCTCATGTGCAAAGAAGCCGTAAAGCTTTTTTAAAAATGCCGGTTACCGAAGAATTGAAGGTATTGTTCGAAAGCGCTTTGGAAACACTCAAGACCAATGCTCACCCTGACGAAATGTGGGTAAGTAAGAAACTTAATGATGGACTTACTTGTGTTTTGAAAGCTGATCGGGCTGTCTACGCCTCTATTTTCGATTTCGCTGAGCCTTGGAAGATCGATCTGCTTGAATTTATGAACGAAAACTACATGTATCGTCTGTCGTTGAAGGAGCTGGCCAACTATACGGGCCGGAGTCTTTCCACTTTCAAGCGTGACTTTAAAAAGGTTACCGACCAGACGCCTGAGCGTTGGATCATTGACAAGCGCCTTGAAGAGGCTCAGAGGCTTCTTGCTCACGGATGCAGGCGTGTAAGGGAAGTGATGGATAAAGTGGGTATTACCAATCAGTCGTATTTTTCACGTGCATACAAAGACAAATTCGGATATACACCTAAGCACACGCCTCAGGTGGAGGATGACAAGCTCGCCAATAATTAGTCATCAAATCAACATGATACGATTATGCCGCTTTGCAAGAGCACTTTCCTGCAAAGCGGTTTGTCTTTTTCTGTAGAGCCAAAAAAAAGCGACTCCGCTGAGCCGCTCGATGAATCATTTTTATGGGAAATTACTATTACTTTACTTACTCTAAGATTGAATTTAACTTGCTGAGAGGAATCTTCTCGTATTCGCCGTTGGGATGAGTCAACTGGCAGTAATTGTAGACGGGCTTTCCATCCCTGTATTCTATAATGGCGATGCTGCCATCTTTGAGCTGTGCAGTGAAGTAGCCCTCGCGCAGACCGTTGACATATTTGCCATGGAGCTGCTCCTTGCCATTGGCGTAGTAAGTGATCACCTCGCCGTTAAGTTTTGAATTCTTGTCGTTGTTAAGGTCCAAAAAGCTGTAAGAGCCTTCGGCCTTCATCTTACCGTCCATGTAGTAGTCGACAAACGCATCCTGTTTGGAGAGACCTTTGCCTACCGTGACGAGCAGACGGTAGTAGCTTGCCTTCTCGGGATTGCTCACCACCTGATGCTTTTGGCTGTAGAAGAGAGTGTCAGCAACTGTGACGTTGGCTTTGTCTACAATGTGACTTCTACCGAATGAAATCGTAGAGACGAGCAACATTAATCCAAAAAGAACTAACTTTTTCATTGTAATTTGTAGGTTTAACTTTAGTGTTTGTTTTTATTTCTGGTGCAAAATTACAAAGAAGATTCGTAACTAAAAAGTTTCTTAACACACTTTTATCCTTCAATTTTTCGCTTTACAAGCGGTGATTTTCGAGAGTCTTAATCAGACTAAAACTATCAAATAGTAAGGAGAAAGTTTGCAAAGTGTCATATTTCTCCTGTAATATCCCGAATGTTAAGAATTTTAGAGTTTGATATTGACATTTTATTATTTGTTTTTTAGCATTTTGATATTAATCAATATTGCTAATTTTCAATTTGAAAGTGCTTTCGAAATTATTTCTTTTCAAGATTTGCTTTCGTTGCGTAATATCGTTTTCTTTTCATGAAAGCGGGTCAATTAGCAAATGCAAATTTACGAAGTCTATTTGTAAACGACTTCATCTGGAGTGAAGCTTTGCTAAGTCATCTGCGCCACCCTCGGTTCGAAAACATCCTCGGCTTTCTGTTTTATCTATTTTTTGTAAAACCGGAAAATTAAGAGTTAATCTCTTAACGCGGAAATTCATTCCGCCAACACACAGCGAAACACATCATGGAATGCGCGAATATCTTCTTCTCATCAGCGAGTGCGCAGCGTGTATATCTCACATGCTTCAGCATCGTTTCTTTTAGACAAATAGGAAACAATCAGCCCAAATAATTTGCACATATCATAAACTATTCCTATTTTTGCAACAGAACCCCTAAATAGACGAAAAATGACAGACAGAAGCATGCAAGAGATAGAGGAGATGAACGGTGCCAAGTATATCAATCCCTATACCGACTTCGGATTCAAGAAGTTGTTCGGCACACCCCTCAACAAGGATTTGCTCATCAGCTTCCTCAACTCACTCTTCGATGGCAAGGAAGTAGTGCGGGATCTTACCTATCTTAATGGTGAGAACCTGGGTAATGGCTATGGCGACCGCCGTGCCATCTTCGATGTCTATTGCGAGAACGAGCAGGGCGAGACGTTCATCGTTGAGATGCAGAAGGCAGAGCAACAGTTTTTCAAGGACAGAAGCGTGTTCTATTCCACCTTTCCTATTCAGAATCAAGGCAAGAAAGGCATTTGGAATTTTAATCTTAAAGGAGTCTATACTGTTGGAATCCTTGACTTTGTGTTCCCCGACCATGAATATCTCAAGGACAGCCTGAGGCATGAGGTGAAGTTGGTGGATATCGACGACAAGCATGTGTTCTATGACAAACTGACTTTCCTCTATCTTGAGATGCCAAAGTTTACCAAGGGGGAGAATGAGCTGACGACCATGTACGACAAGTGGCTTTTCGTCCTTCATAACCTTTCTCGTCTAATGAAACGTCCGGCAGCCTTGCAGGAGCGTATCTTCACACGGCTTTTTGAGCAGGCAGAGATTGCCCGCTACACCCCCGAAGAGCGTCAGGACTATGAGGACAGCCTGAAGGTCTATCGAGACATGAAGAATGTCCTTGATACTGCTGAGTTGAGGGGACTGGAAAAAGGACGGAAAGAAGGACGGAAAGAAGGACGGAAAGAAGGGCGGAAAGAAGGACGAAAAGAAGGCATTGAACAGGGGACAATTGAAGAAAGAAGAAAGAACGCAAAAGCGATGAAGGGCTTGGGGCTGCCATTGGAGACAATCGTGAAAGTGACGGGAATGTCGGCAGATGACATTGCTGAGCTTTAATACTTTGCTGCCTTTTCCTGCTTTTCTCTGGCGCAAAACCCAAACCCGGATATGGGGCTCATTGGACAATGCTGATACGATGGGCGTAATATGAAAGGGTTATGTTGCAACATATTGTTATAGAATTCCATTTGACAGCTACCTATTTTGGGGAAAAAGTTGTTTGCGGTCGGGGTGTCAGTGCAGTGCAGGGCAGGAAGCCCTGCCCTGCACTGGCGGAATGTTTGCTAATCGCAAGTTAGTATCCGATGGTGAAGCGCTCCTGATGGTGAGCGGGCTTCTCCAGTTCTTCGACCATGGCAATGGCATAGTCCTGTACGGAGATATGGCTCGTACCGGTGGCTGGATCCACGATGAGGTCGTCCTTGCCCAGGCGGAATTTGCCTGTACGCTGGCCCTTGTCAGCATCCTCAAAGGCACCGGCGGGAGAGAAGAACACCCAGTCGAGGTCGTGCTCCTTGGTGAGGAAGTTGAGATAGAATTCGCCTAAGGGACGTACACCGTCCATGATCTCTGCGGGGATAAATCCGGAGTCAACAACACGCAGACCGGGCTTTACAAAGAGCGTACCGGCACCGCCGACGATGAGCAGACGCTGAACGCCACTCTTCTTCACTGCCTCCACAATCTTGGGGTAATTCTCTTCGATAAGACGCTTGATGTCGGGATTGTTCCATCCAGGGTTATAAGCCGAGATGACGGCATCCTTGCCTTTTGCGATGTTGGCGATAGCGTCCACGTTGGCCACATCCTCCTCCACGGCGGTGAGGTTGTCGTTCTTGGGCAGCTTGGCGGCATTGCGCACCACTGCCGTCACCTTGTGTCCACGAGAGAGAAGCTCGTTGAGAATGGCGGAACCAACGAATCCTGTTGCACCTATTAAAACTACATTTGCCATAATCTGTTTTCCTTTCTTTTGCTTATTGTGAAAATTATGTTTCTTAAATAAGGGATTCTCCAACTCATTTGTCTGGGTCTTCATCCCCGTTTACGAGTGCAAAGATAGGCATTAATTCCATATCCTGCAAGAGGTTACTCTCCAGTCTTATGGTTACCGCTTGGTAGGAATTGCAAGAACACTAATGCGCTTCAGATCTACTTTAACACGCATTAACTTATTACTTTTTGTACTTTAGTCACTATTGGTTACTTTTGCAGTGTACACTAAGACAACAGTCGTTGAAATATGAAGAAAGAAATCAATCCCGAGTATCTCACTTGTCCCATCCGACAGGTCATCAGCCGTTTCGGCGATAAGTGGTCGGTGCTCGTACTTTACACCTTGGACAGGAGTCAGACGGGTGTGATGCGCTTCAACGAGCTGCACGCCCGCATGAGCGACTGCTCGCAGAAGATGCTCTCCAAGACGCTCAAGCAGTTGCAGGCAAGTCATCTCGTGGGGCGAAAGGTCTATCCCGAGGTGCCGCCGCGCGTGGAGTACAGTCTCACCGACACTGGCAAGTCGCTCATCCCCACCCTTGAGCAGCTCATCAGTTGGGCCAAGGCGCACTTCGAAGAGGTGGTAAGGCCATAGAGATTACCTACATTTCCAGTCTCCAATATTTTCCTTGTCGCGTCGAATCTCGGTGGCATCCTCGGCTACAGAATACTCTTACGGAGATAAGTTGGGGTTGGCCTATGTCTTTCATTATTTGCTATGGGCACCGATAGGAATGCGCTGGGCATGGAACTATTTTGAGGGATACGTCTTCGGCTGTCCGACTTCCGGAGCGTTCATTCCCCATCCCATTATTACGTCACGCCTCATCGGTCCGGCGTGGATGGCAGGTGGAGCCTTTGGTTCAGAAGCTTTGGTCGTAGCTATATGAATAGGTGTTGCTATTTGGTAAGTTCAACATAGAAGTGCAATCGATAGACAGGTATAACCTAAATAATCTATACCTGCAAACACCGAAGGGCCAGTACATTGATGTTGACTTTGACAATGAGTTCATCCCCACCGAGAAAAGCGACG
>SAMEA3663095__coassemble_856_pt1 | contig 42527 bp, 36 predicted proteins | sample SAMEA3663095__metabat2_low_PE_016 | metagenome-assembled genome bin SAMEA3663095 (sample SAMEA3663095) | pig gut metagenome | biome: pig gut; feature: pig-associated habitat; material: faeces | place: France | collected 2012
TTAACTCTTTATGTTTGACAATGCAAAGATAATACAAATTATTGTACTAACCAAATGATTAGTACAATAATTTATACTACAAGGAAGGTTTTAATATTTCTATTTGCTTTTGCGCTTGCGTATGTCATCCTCGAACTCGGTGCCCATGGACTGCGCCTCGTCGAAGATGGAGCGGATGTCGGTCTCGATGGTCATATCTTTCTCCCCGCAGTCCACGGGTCGGAAGGGCTCGGGGGTGGCCAGCTCTGTGGAGCGGTTGGTGTATGCTGCTCCAATGCTTTAATAAGCGCGATCTGAAAGCGTTGCTGAAGGGAGCCTACAGAAAGACGGGTAACGAAATCCTCAAAATTGCCCGTCAACGGCTGATGTCGAGTGGTATCGCCCACGCCTCGAAGCTGAAAAAGGGAATCCGGCTGCGTGTCTATCCGAGAGGCGGCGGTTTCATGATCACCGTGAAGCCTCACGGCAAGCAGGGTTATCATGTGAATAGGTTCGGGCTGGAGAAGCCAGTCGTGATGTGGGCCGAGGAAGGAACGAAATTCCGGTTCCCGAGAAAAGGCGCATTTGTGACCAAAACAGATAAAGGATTTATTCGTATAACCCGTATGGGGAAAATGCCGGCATATCATTTTCTCGACGACGTAGAGCGTTATGCACCTCCCATCATAGAGGAAGACATAGGAAAAGCTCTGGAGGATTCTGTAATGAAACGTGCATCCCGCCTTGGGCTCTTATAATGCCTACCCGATGAACGGGAACCCGGTTCCGTTATGGAAAGCGTCATCTATTATCATTCCGAGAAAGATGCCGCCAGCTACTCCGCAAACGATGATTCCTGCGAAAATTCCTTTGACGTAGAAGGAAGCGATTGACAGGAAAATCCATGCTATAGCTCCGATTATAACACAGATAAGGAAGAAATAAGCTACAGTTTTCATAAGCATTCTGTTTAGTTCTACAAAAATAGGAATAAAAGCGATAAGTTATGTCTAAGTCCATACCTTTTAACATAAAATTAAGCGTTAACGGCCAACAGGTCGTAGTCAGCTGCAAGCGTGACGTAGAGAACCTCGGCAAGGCGTTAGGCACTCTTCCCACTGGGGTTCGTCGTTTTCAGAACTCACTCGTTGCCTTTGCTTCGGCCCAGTCTGCCATGGCGAACCTTAGCAGTGCGATAGGGAACATCAGCGGCCTGATGCAAGGTTATATCGACAAGGCTAACAATGCCTCTGTGGTTCAGACAAAGCTAACAACGGTCATGCGTCAGCGCATGGGTGCGAGCGAGGCTGACGTGGCTTCTATGAACCGCATGATCTCGGCTCAGACGCAACTTGGCATTGTAGGCGGAACCGTTCAGCGCAGCGGCCTGCAACAGCTGGCCACGTTTGCGAGCCAACGCAGCACGCTTGAGACTTTATTGCCTGCGATGAACAATCTCCTTGCCCAACAGAAGGGTGTGAACGCTACAAGTGAGGACGCTGTTGGCGTGGCCAATCTCATGGGCAAGGCGTTGATGGGCAACGTGGGTGCGCTAACCCGGGTAGGCATTACTCTTACCGACCATCAGAAGGAACTCATCAGGACTGGCGATGAATATACGAGAGCCACTACGCTCGCACAGGCCATCACTGACAACGTAGGCAACATGAACGCCGAGATTGCCAAGACAGACGCCGGTAAAGCCAAGCAGCTTGCCAACGCCTTTGGCGGCTTGCAGGTGAAGGTTGGCATACATGCCGTGCTTGCGGATGGACGGTATCACCTCGTGCGTCACCCACCGCTTGAACTGTTTCGCCGTCGGAAGCTTGGAAGAGAGGACAAGGGAATAAAGGCCAGACTCGTTGATGACGGTTGCGTTCGTTTTGTAATTAGAACCGGTACCCTGAATCAGGGTAGTGGTTTTGTCTTCGCCATCGACGTGAGCAGCAAGTGCATTTTCTGGCTTGGCATACCCCAGCGCCTCCGCCACGTCTTTTCCTACGAACCACGGCTCATTGTTCATCATGAGCGTTCTCACCTCCCCAAATTCGGGGCTCTTAAAATTTCTACGTTCTCCATAAGCTGTCAAATTGATTTCTCACTAATTCGGTTTGACTGGCTCTGTGTTCTCCCTGCGGGCTTGCCACCGCCATCGGCCACATTACGTCATACGAATCTCGGAAGCCTTGCCGGTGCTCTATGCGTCCGCACTATGCGGTTTCTCCACCTCACCGCAAGGCTTCCCTATCAGGGCTTTTCCCTGTTCGTCTGTCCCAATATGTCAAAGAACGTGTGCAGAGCGCCAGTCTGCGAACTCCCCGAGGGGAGACCCGTTCGCGATGTGTTGGTTTTTGAACGCGTCAGCCCTTTGCAGGGCTACACGTTATTTCAGGTATCTCTTTATGTAGTCGACCTCGTCGTTGGTAAGATTCGGCGCGTGGCCTTCTTCAATTTTCAACTTAATGATCTCGCTGGTGGTATAGACTCCCTTGAGAGCCTCATAGTCGCAGTTCTGGATGAGTCTGTGCGTGAGCTTCTTTTTGTCGTCTTTCAGCTGAGCGATGCTCCACCTTAGGTCTTGGATAATCCTTGCCGCTACAGACAAGAGGTTGGGGATGTCGTCAGTGTACAACCGGCAGAACTCCTGTTTGCTCATATCATCAAGCTCATTATACAGAGCCTCTATTCTTGCATAGTCGATGTCACTTACCTGGTCATCGGTTTTCTTTGTCAGTTCCAAAAATTCGTGTTTCAGCATATCTTTAATTTTTATTATTTTAGTTGTGTTGTTCGGTAATTTTGCCTACCTTTGTGGCAACAAGTTGGGAACTTGTTCTTAACACGTTGCAAAGATAGAAAATCTTCTCACAAAGGATTTGCCGAATATCTTCTAAGTTTAACGTTTATAAACACAATTGATATGGAAGAAACAGTAAAAGATCGTCTAATGCTCTTTATCAAGGAGAAAGGGCTTAGCCAAAAAAGGTTCGAAGAGACTGCTCACATATCGAATGGGTATGTGAACAATCTAAAGGCATCGCCTTCATCTAAAGTACTACAGAAGATATTCTGTGCTTTCCCGGATTTATCTCAATCGTGGCTTCTCACCGGTGAAGGTCCGATGCTTAACGACAAGAAACCTGCGGAACAATCGGCCGGTCTTCCTCTCATTCCAGTTAACTTTATGGCTGGTGCCCTTAGTGGTGTTGATGGACGATGGATGGATTATGAGTGCGATCATTTTACCGTGCCGGGGTTCGAGTCTGCCGATTTCCTTATCACCGTAATGGGCGACTCTATGCAGCCCACATTAGTGAGCGGCGATGTTCTTGCCGTTAAGCGTGTTGAGGCATCAAAACTATGGTTTCAGTGGGGAAAAATTTACGTCCTTGCTACTCGGCAGGGATGCATCGTTAAGCGTATCTTGCCAAGCGACAAGGAGGGCTGCGTGAGCATTGTCAGCGACAATAAGAGCCAGTACCCAGCGTATGACTTGGATGGAGGTGAAATTAACAGTATCGGCCTTGCCATAGGTCTTGTGAGGCAATTTTAACCATTATAAAATAAATCATCATGGATATTACAGTACAATTTGACGGCATCGACTTTGCCGACAAGGATGAGTTCTTGGATGGTGGAGTGTGGGACAATTATCAGACCAAGATTGCAGGCATTAATTTCCACATCACGCCAAATGAGACGGGAAAATATGCGGTCGCTACGGGATATTGTCGATACAACGACGACAAGACAGAGTTTCCAGAGGCCGTGAGGATTGAGGATAGCAGCCACCGACTTTTGGGCTTTATCCCAAAGGATGAGCTCAAAGAGTACAAGTCATGGGCAAAGGGCAAAGTACTCCCATGTGTGATTGGAGTCAAGCCATTCGTAACGAACGAGGGCAAACTGAAAATCGTCGGATTCTGCACCGTTATCAAGGCGCGTGACGAAGATGAGCTGAAGAACCAAATTGAACACTATGCAAACAAGTCTCTCAGCCTCTATCAAGAGCAGGTCAAAGATTTAGGGCAGAAGTTATACATCAGTAAACCAGCCAAACGAAAAAACACGGGCTGCTCTGCTAATGTGATTATCTTCCTTGTCGTTTTAGCCACATTACTGCAAGTTCTCTGCAAGTAATGCGAAATGATAGTTTTCAGTTACCGATTGTTTACCCCACAGACAGACTACTGGCGCGATTAAAGGCCCAACTGTTTGACTTCCAACGACTTGTTATGCGTAGAGATAGGATAATTTCCCGAGCCCTCTTCTTCCGCTTTTAAGTCGAAAAGGAAGTCTGATGAAGGCTTCCTTTTTGCGTTTATAGTCAGCAAGTTACGGGGTTGGAGGCGTGTAAATGATTGGGAATTAGGGTAATAAGGGGAACGATATTGGGGCACTCCTCGACACGCATCACACGTAGCACCTACGCCAAGCTGCTCGATGACACGGTGGGCAGGGAGATGGAGAAGGCAGGGGAAGAAGAGCGGTAGAGAGGGGCTTGGCCGATACACGCTTAGCCGCTGCACAACAGCGGCCTACTGAACGGAGCATACATGAGGGATTGTTAAAACGAAAAAGCCCCGGAGCGTGTAACTCCGAGGCTGTGCGTCCGTAGGCCAATGGACGACTTGTTGTCTTAAATGGCTAACGATGGCCAGGCCTAAATGGTGTCTGCTACTCGCCGTATTCGGTTGCTCAAATCCACAAGTGCTCCTCGTAGCTGCTCGGCCTCGTCGGGAGTAAATCCTCCTTTGCCTCCATTGCCGTCGATGCCGTCCATCTTGTGGTAGAGCCACGATGATGACTTGTGAAAATAATTATTGGCCAGCTCCCTCCACGATATGGCCAGCAGGATGTCGCTCGCCTTTTTCTTCATGTCGGTGATAACCTCCGGTTTTGTCATTACAGTCTCCATATCCATAATAATTTATGTTTGTTGATAGTTTGAATCCCTCTCCTTTCGGGAGAGGATTGTTTTTACTCATAAGGTTGTCTCAGCATCTTGTCAAGCGTTTCCTGCACGAACCACATCAGCTCAGGATAGCCGTTGGGGTAAGAGATGTTGTAGTTTCTAATCTGTTCGATAAGGTCTCGCTCTCCAGCAGTTACCTTCATGTTACTCATTTTCTCTTTCATGTTCGTTATTTCTTTAAGACAGCGCAAAAATAATACTAATTTTCGTATTATCCAAACAATTAATACGAAAATTCGTATAAAAGAAAAGATTTAACATTTCTATTTGCTCTTGCCTAAGAACGTCGTCGTTCAGGCCTCACAGAGTGTGAAGGAGCTCCAACGCAATCTCATGACCGCTAAGACGGGCAGCCAGCATTTGGGCGAGGCTCTTCTACGCTTCAACCAGGTAGCGAGGGTCTACGGCCAATGATATAGCCATTGAGCCGGACGGGGAATTGGAGTTTGATGATCTTCGGGTGAGCGACATGGCGTTTTTGTGAGAGAGCTCGGATGATACCGTGACCTATCTCGATGTCGCTGAGGCGGTGCTCAAGTTTCTTGATTTGCATATCGTTCAGTACGGAATGGACTTCTTCCGCTTTAAGTCAAAAAGCAAGTCTGATGAAGGCTTCCTTTTTGCGTTTATAGTCAGCAAGTTACGAAATTGGATGCGTGTAAATGATTGGGAATTAAGGTAATAAAGTGATAGCAACCAAGCAAAAAAAGAGTTGTAATCTTTGCTAATCATTGGCAAATATTAGGCGATTTGTGTTTACCAAGCCGAGTCACTTAGCAAGTACAGTTTTGCAAAGTCCATTTTGTAAATCATTTCATTCAGAGAGGAAAACATTGTTTGATTATTGTAAAAAAACTATAAAACTACAGTTTAAACTTTAAATAAAGTTTATTTTCTCGGTATTTTTATATAAATATTTGGTTATCTCAAATGAATTATATTATCTTTGCAGTGTACTATTAAAGTAATACACTAATACGGTCAACAATTAAACGTAAGAACGATATGATTGATGTAAGAGACCTTTGTTTTCACTATCAGGGCAGCAAGCACCAAGTGTTCAGCCACTTCGCCTTGCAGTTGAACCCCGGCCGCGTCTACGGACTGCTGGGGAAGAACGGCACCGGCAAGTCCACCCTGCTCTATCTTATCAGCGGACTGCTCCGACCCGACAGTGGTACGGTGACGGTCAATGGCATGGAGAGCCGGTTGCGCCTTCCCGAGATGCTGCAAGAGGTGTTCATCGTGCCGGAGGAATATGCCATGCCCGACATGAGCTTTGAAGCCTTCGCCGACATGATGCGCGCCTTCTATCCTCATTTCAGCGACGACCTGCTGGCCAAATGCCTCGCCGACTTCGAGATGCCGGCACGTCCCAACCTCAAGGAGTTGTCCATGGGACAAAAGAAAAAGGTGTATATGAGCTTCGCCATTGCCACGGGTACCCGCCTGCTGATGATGGACGAGCCTACCAACGGCCTCGACATCCCGTCGAAAGCGCTCTTCCGCAAGGTGGTGGCCAACTACATGGAGGATGACCGTATGCTCATCATCTCCACCCATCAGGTACACGACATCGAGAGTCTGCTCGACCACGTGGTCATCATCAACCAGAGTCGTGTGCTGCTCAACAGCTCCATCGCCGACATCTCTCGTCGCTACGCCTTCCGCTACCTTTCGCCGCAGGAAATGGATGACAACGTGCTCTACGCCGAGCCGAGCCTGCAGGGCAACGCCGTGATTATGCCGCGTGGCGAAGGTGAAGAGACGCAGGTGGACCTCGAGCTGCTCTTCAACGCCACGATCAACGGCAAAATCAGTCACCAGTAGTTTCGCCACACCTTATTATATACAAGGCTCCAGACGTTTACTCCTTATTTTATATATTACACGATATACATCCCACAGATATAGTATCACACTATGAACAAGAATAGATTTCTGCAAGTGCTCCGTTGGGAGCTGTTGCTCAGCAAGCGTCAGATAGCTACTATGGCCCTGACCTTTTTCGGTCTGGTTGTCATCCCACAGATCCTCACGCTCGTCTTCAAGTCGTCGTCAAGCAGTGCCTACACCATGGGCATCCTCTGTTCCGTAGCTCTGTCCGCCTATCTGCTTTGCAGCGGTGCGCTCATCTTCTCCAGCCTCCGAAGCCGTCAACAGCGCATCAACAACTTCATGCTCCCTGCCTCCAACAAAGAGAAGTTCACCGCCCGCTATCTCGTACTCGTGGTTGCCATGCCCTTAGCCTCCATCGCGGGTTTCTTTGCCGGCGACGTGCTGCAATATCTCATGAGCTTGATGATCAACAGCGACGCTGCACAGTGGGCTACCAGCGCACTCTCGGATGGGCTCAACGGCGGCAGTGGCAACTTCCATTTTTATTCCAATCCCAATGGCGCCCCATCCCCTGTTGAAGGCTTCCTCGTGATTCTCATAGGCGCCATCACGCAGCACGCCTGCTTCCTGCTTTTCGGCAGTATCTACCACAAGCATCCACTCGTGATGGCTGTCCTTACGTGGATGGGTCTCGGCATCGCGCTCCTCATGCTTGGTGCTTTGGCAGCGAACCTTCTCACTGAATTCCTCAGTGGTGGCTACACGATCATCCTTTACGATGTATGGTGGAAAGTCCTCTACTTCGTAGTTAGCATCGCGCTCATCATCTTCTGCTACTGGTTCGCCTTCCGCCGCTACACCCGGCTGCAGGTCATCAACAACCGATGGATCAACAAATAAAAGGCAACCATTTCGTTTTGTAAGACGATGCTCAGCAGCATCTTTCAATCATTAAAAAAAATATCATCATGAAAAAGTTAGCATTTATGTTTATCGCCCTTATGGCCATTCTTTCTGTTTCCGCTTGCCGTATCGAGAAAGTAGACAACAGCAACCAGCCCCGGAAATCCTATGTGCTCAACCTCCGCGACTTCCAAAGCATCAAGAACTACACAAGCTGTGACATCCACTTTACGCAGTCCAACACCTACAAGGCTGTGCTGAAAGCCACTCCGCGTTGGTACGCCACCCATACCATCACCTCCAGCCATGGAGAGCTCGTCATCACACAGAAGGAAGAACGCAAACAGGAGGGTGTCACCGTTCTCCACATCAACACCAACGAAGACGATGCCGAACTGTGGATCAGCGCGCCATCATTGGATGCTGTCACAACCGCCGGCAGTGGTGACTTCCATGCCGAAAGCGACCTCACGGGACAGCACCTGACACTGTCCACAGCAGGCAGCGGCGACAGCGACCTGAAAAACGTCACGCTCTCTGGCAACTTCACCTACTCCGTTGCCGGAAGCGGCGACATAGAGACCGGCACGCTCCAAGCCAGCAACGCCTCGTTCAGCATCAGCGGCAGTGGCGACATCAAGAGTAAGCTCGCTAAGGTGAAGACGACCAAGCTCTCCATCGCCGGCAGTGGCGACGGCAGCCTCGATTTCGACCACTGCGGCCATGCCGACATCAGCATCTCGGGAAGCGGTGACATCGATCTCTCCGGCACACTGCAGTCGCTCGAAAAGAACGTATCGGGAAGTGGCGACATCGACACGTCTAAACTGAAATTAGGCAAGTAGTTCCCCCGTTGCAACACAAAACACGTTTATATGGCATTCAACAATGATAAAGCCATCTATCTGCAAATAGCCGACCGCCTGAGCGACGAGATCCTCGCGGGCGTCTACAAGGCCTTCGACCGCATACCCAGCGTGCGCGAATATGCCGCCACCCTCGGCGTCAACGCCAACACGGCGGTCAAGGCCTACGACCAGCTCGCTCAGGAAGGCATCATCTTCAACAAGCGCGGCCTCGGCTATTTCGTAGCAGAAGATGCGCAGCGACACATCAAGCAGACGCGCCGACAGCTCTTCCTCAAGACCGTCCTTCCCGAGTTTGTCCGCCAAATGAGGCTTCTCGACATCACTTGGGAAGAACTCAAGGAAGCGATAGGCTCCGTTCAGTAAGACGCTGCTTTGCAGCGTCCCACAAAAAAAATAGCAAGACAATGAAAAGCAATGTCAAAGGCAGGCAAGCGCTTGCCATCTCGATCCTCGCTGTAGCCCCCCTCGCAGCTCTGGCCCAGGCTCCGGTCAACAACGCCGACAGCCTTAAACTCCAAGCCATCCACGACAGCCTCGACCTGCAAGGCGTGGAGGTTGTGGCACAGAAGCCTGTCGTGAAGATGACGACCGACAAAATGACCTACAACGTACAGCAGGACGAGGACGCCAAGACGATGACGCTCCTCGACATGCTGCGTAAGGTGCCCATGGTCAACGTTGACGGACAGGACAACGTCACCGTGAAGGGATCTGCCAGCTTTAAGGTCTATGTCGACGGCAAGCCCAACCAGATGTTCCAAAACAACTTCTCACAAGTCGCGAAGTCGATGCCTGCCTCCATGGTGAAGAGCATCGACGTCATCACCTCACCGGGCGCCAAATACGATGCCGAGGGCACCAGTGGCGTGCTCAACATCAAGTTGATGCACCAGAACGGACAGTCCAACAGCGACTGCAGCAACTGCTACAACGGAAATGTCGAGCTCTCCCTCAGCAACAAGGGCGAGCGCGCCAACGCCTACATCGGCGGACAGCATGGCAAGCTGACCTACAGTGCCATGGGCATGTTTGTCTGGCAGAAAATGGACAACCTCAAGGTGACCAACACCCGTCTCCAGCAGACCTCTCTTGGTGAGTCGCTGCAGACCACAGACGTGGAGTTCAAGCAGAAGCATCCCTTCTCTTTTGGCAACTTCACCTTAGGCTACGCCCTCGACTCTTTGAGCACCATCAACGTCAGTGCCGGTGTCAATGGCGGCTACACCAACCAGAATATGCAACCGCGCAACTCCTTCTCGGGAGGCCCTTACGGCAATGGCTTCAGCTATGTCTACAATTCCAACCAACGCAACCGCTTTATGGGCGCCAATGCCAGTGCCGACTATCAGCGGTGGCTCAACGCTGACCATACCTCGTCGCTGACGCTGAGCTATCTCTTCGACTACAACCCGGCCCGTAACCGTACATGGACTATATATAATAATGTGTCGGGTGTGACGGGACTCACACTTACCGATCTCTTCTCCGACTCACGTACGTGGGGCACCAGCCACACGGGTCAGGCAGACCTGAACTTGGACCTTGGCAAAGGACAGACGCTGGAGACGGGCACGAAGTTCATCAGCCGACGCAACAAGAGCGACAGCCGACTCTATGATGTCGTAGATGGCGAGGACGTGCTCAATGCCGATAACAGTATGCGCTACCGCAACCTGCAAAGCATCGTGGCAGGCTATGCACAGTATAAGCTCACCAAGGAGAAGTACAACGCCCGCCTCGGCCTGCGCTACGAGCATACCTTCGAGAGAGTGAAATATGCCGAGCACAGCGAGCGCGACTTCCACAAAGATTATGGCAACCTTGTGCCATCAGGAAGTGTGGGCTATAACATCACGCCGACATCCAACCTCGGTCTGACCTACACCATGCGCATCTCGCGACCAGGCATCAGTCAGCTCAATCCCTACACCGACCGCACCGACCCGACAGCGCTCACCTACGGCAATCCTTCGCTCGCCGTAGTGAAGTCGCACAACGTGACGCTGGCCTACAACTTCTTCACACCGAAACTGATGTTCAACGTCAGCCTCAGCCACGACTACATCGGTAATGAGATAGAAAATTACCAGTTCGTCGACGCTGACAACAAGTACAACAGCACCTATGCCAACAACGGTAAGAGCCGAAACACCTATATGAACGCCTTCATCCGTTGGGTAGCCACGAAGACCACGACACTGATGCTCAACGGCAATGTGGCCTACGGCGACTGGAAGGCGAAAGAGCTGGGCTATCATAATTGGGGATGGTCGGGCAATAGCTATATAGGACTGGAACAGCAACTGCCATGGAAGGTAAAAGGCTCTTTGGGCGTCTTCGCCCAAACCCGCCAGTATAACCTCATGGGCTACAACAGTGGTATGCAGTTCTTCAACGCCTCGCTCACCCGCACGTTCCTCAAGGACCGCTTGGAACTGTCGGCACGCTATTCCAACCCGCTGCGCAGCCACCTCGTCATCAACCAGTACAATGCGGGCAAGGACTTCAGCAACCTCAGCCACGTCTCCTTTCCTCTGCAGGTCATAGCCCTGTCAGTGAAGTGGAACTTCGGCAACACAAAGAAACAGTTCGGACAACGTCAGAGCAAGATCAACAACGACTTCAACGACTCGCAGAAAAAAGAGAGTCCGGTCGGGAATATGGGCATGTAGCCTTGTCAGGCCATGATGAGCATTCGCCCGCTTTGCAGCATCCTCCCGCTTAGCATCACTGCTTGAACCGCGCCGTGTCTACCTCTTTGCTCTTGTCCTTGTATCCTCCGAACCTATAGACCAGCGACACGCCCACCTGACGATAGCACGAGAAGTCCATCTTCATATTCTGGTTGCCGTAACGGATGATAGGGTCGATGACGGAAGTCTCAAAGAGGTCGTTGCAGAATACATGAAGCGTGGCACGCTTCTTCCAGAAGATGTATTTCAGTCCCACATCGACATTGCCCGAAGAAGGCAGGTCGTAGATTGCCTGATGAGCCTTGGAGCGTATCATGCCGTCGAGATTGATATAGAGATGCCCGGGGACAAGGGTGAAGTTGTTGCGCAGGCTGGCCATCACCCAAGCGATGTCGCGGTTGAAGGGGATGTCGTAAAACGCCGAGCATTTCTCCTTCATCCACACACCGAGAACGGTAAGACGGCTGTCGAGCCAGCTGCCGAAGCGCTGAGGCACAGACGCCTGCAAGCCCAACTGCTGCGAGTAGTCAAAGTTAAGGAACTTGTATTGCACGGTCAGCCGGTCGTGGCGCTGGTAAGGTGTCTGCGTGAAGTAGTCATCGGTGTAGTTGAACCACGCCACGAACTGGTATTTGTTGTGCAGCACATAGACCAACTGTGTCTGATAGTTGCTTGAAGGCTTGAGGCTCGGATTGCCCACCACTTCGTTGTAGCCGCCATTGCTGAACGACGTGAAGTTTTGCAGCGTCCAATAGTCCGGGAACTTCTTGTCGCTGCTGACGTTGAGCAGAAGCATGTGACCGCTGTTGGGCATGTAGGTCAGCGAGAGCGTGGGATAGACATTCCACTGATGCCAGGCCGGCGAGTGATAATATTCGGCAGCCAGCGAGACCTCGAAGTCGAGCTTCTCTCCTATCTTGCCGTTGGTACCGGCATAGATGTTGACGATGTCCTCGTTCTGGCGACTATATGAATTGGTGGGACTGGCGGCGGTGTTGCTGCCCGTAGGCAGAAATGTCTGCCAACTGTGGTCATTGGTGAGACTATAGCGCACGCCGTAGTTGAGTCCCCATCCGCCCGCAAGGTTGTGCTCTTGTCCAAGATGGAACTTCCAGCGGTTGATGCGCTGGTGCTCGTCAGTATCGAAGTGGAGCTCACCCGTAGGCAGCGTGCTGATGAGATGCTGTGTCGAGGGCGTATTATAATAGGTGTATTCCACGTTGACCTTCGTGCCTGTAGGCAACTGGTAGTCGAGCATCACGTCGTGCATGGTCTTTCTCGTCCGATAAGCATTGGTCGCCATCACGTTACCCGTCACGTCCTCGCGTGCGTGTTCCGTGTCGTAGTTACCGGTGTAGCTCAGGCTCAACCGATGATTGTCGGTAAAGGCATAGTCAAGCCCCATACGCCACAGATGCTCGTGATCGCGACTGCGCTGCGTCTCGTGCGTCTCAATGTCGTGTGTCGTCCCATCATCGAGATGGTGAAGCGAGGTCTCGTCCGTTGTTCCGTAGGTCTTGCCATGATTGTGTTGATAGTTCACGCTGAAGTCGAGTTTTCCTTTATGATAGAACAGTCCTGCCTTTTCGCTCCACATCGCCTCGTGTTCTTGGTTCCAGGCTCCCGTGAGTTCTCCCTGCCATCCGTCAGGCTGCGAATTATCAGAGGCGATGTCGAGGTTGATGCTCGCCCCACGCACCTCGTAGCGGGCTGGTGTGGTGTACATCACTTCGGCATGCTTCAATCTGTTAGCGGGAAGACTCTTCAGCAAGGCATTGAGTTGAACGGCATCCATCTGATAGTGTTTGCCGTTGATCAATACGTTGAAGGCATTGCCTGACAGCGTGAGCGTACCATTGTTGTCAGTCACGCCAGGGATGAGCTTCAGCGCGTCATAGACATTGTCAGCGCTCTCTTTCTTGAGCAGCAGTGGCATATCGTAGGTCAGCTTGCTGCCAGCCACTTTCACGATAGGTCGCTCGCCTTTGACCATCACCTCTGGCAGGGCGTGGATGATGCTGTCCATACGTAGTGAGTCGGCAGAGCTTGTGGCTGTGCCCGCTCCGTCTGTCTGCGCATAAGCAGCAGTCGCTGCCATGCAGAGCATCAGTATCATAGCTTTTCTTTCCATCTCTCTGAGTTTTTTATCATTGCAAAGTTAGGCCGAAAAAACAATACTACCAAGTCTATCCACTTATACATCCTTAACGCCAAGGCTTAAATAGGCTTAACATCATTGCGGTGTTACGCCAGTTTCATCCGCAGAAAGTCGCCAAGGTGAACATGCTGTATGCCATCAACGTTGCTGCCGCTTGTCCATTCGTCCAGGCTGACAACATATTTGGGATAGTTGTCGCTGATAGCATTCAGATTACCGAACTCGCGCTTGCGAGTGGCCTCGTCTACCATAAGATAGGTAGCCTGTACATAGATACGCTGGTCGTCGTGAAGCCCGACAAAGTCCACTTCCTTGCCATCAGACATCTGTCCCGTAAACACCTTGAAACGCTGTTGGCAGAGATACAGATAAATGGCATTCTCTATAAGCTTATTGATGTCTTGTTGGACCGAAGAGCTCAAACGGCAGTTGCGCAGTCCCAAGTCCTCAAAGTAGTATTTATCCCCTATCTCAAACATGCGAAGGCCATTGATGTCCACTCGGCGTACTTTCTGTATCAAATAGGCATTCTGCATGGCTCGCAGGTAATTAATAATCTGTGTAGGCGAGGTATTAACATGCTGCGATTTAAGATATTTACTGATATTGTTTGCTGAGAACAGGTTTCCCACATTGTCGGCTGTATATAATGCCAATGTCTCCAAGAAATCAACGTTGCGGATGCCCTCACGCTTAACTACATCTTTCAGAAGTATGGTATTATAGACATTCTGCAGATATTCAAAGACAATATCCCGCTCAAGGGGCAGATGGGTAAGATAAGGCATTCCGCCATAGAGCAAATAGTCTCTTAACGATTGATTGGAAGGCTCCAAATGATGGAACACCAGGAACTCTTCATAACTGAGACTGTGGATAGGAAACTCCACATAGCGGCCAGAGAGATGGGTTGACAATTCGCTGGAAAACATCTTGGCATTGCTGCCGGTGATGTAAATGTCGCAAGCTTCTGAGGCTTGCAGACTTCTAAGCGTAACCTCAAAACCTTCTATATCCTGCACCTCATCGATGAAAAGATAGTTGGCTACACCAGACTTCAGCTGTTCTCCAACGTATTTGCTCAAATCGTCATGAGTATGGATAAAAGCGAAGTTCTCCAATTCTTTGTTGATAGATATGATATTGGCATCAGCATTTGTCTCTGCTATCTTGTTAGCCAATTGCTTGAGGATACAGCTCTTCCCTACCCGGCGTTGACCTGTCAGCACCTTGATTACGTTCTTCCCGATAAAAGGACTAATCATATTGATATAATACGGACGTTCTATCAGCTTCTCCATAAATCGTAATTAAAACTTTCCACAAATATAGCGAATTTATCAATTACGATTTATAAAAAGACAGAAAAGAACCAAAGTTTTAGTTATGATTAACAAAGTAAAGCTATGCCGCACAGTGCTTGGCTATGCGGCATGGCCTTTTGTCATTCTCCTTTTGACATCCTCACAGTCTCTTCTTCTCTTCGTTTCCTGCACCGGTACCCTTGTAGCGACTGCGTGTGGCATTGAAGTTATAAGTCACAGTGAGCGAGATGTTGCGCGTAAAATTGTTGGCGTCTTTTCGGCTGATGACATCCGTGCCATAATACGTCCACCGCTCGCGATTACTCTTGGTCAGGTCCGAGGCTTGGAGGAGAAAGACAAGGCGGTCTTTGAAGAACGACTTGCGCAACCGTGCATCCACGGTCACAAGACCTGCTGTCCGCCGCATCGGTTCATAGCTGTCGGTGTAGCCATAGAAGTCGATGCCCGCCATCCAGCCATGGGGAAAGACAAGGCTGTTGCGAAGCACGAAAGTAAACGAGGGATGGTGGGAGCAGAGACTTGTAGGCTCACGGAAGAATAACTGGGAATAGTCTATCTCCCAGGAAGGCTGATACCAACTGAATGTCGGTGAGGCCGTCACGGCAGCGCTCAGCATCTGATAGTGCCCCATATTGTGAACCGAGAAATAGGCTATCTCCTGGTTGTCGTACAAGCCAAAGGTATGTAGCATAGGCTTGTGGACATAGTCGTAATCGACCGAGGCACTCAGCCATTTATGCTCGAACGACAACTCCACGTTGTGGGTATATTCGGGACGCAGGTAGGGATTGCCGCCTTCATAGAGATAGCGGCTGTCATACTGCATGAAGTTGCGCAGGTTGTTGTATCCTGGTCGGGAGGTCTTCATGGTGTAAGACAACTGCCATGACCACAGGTTCTTATCCCATGACAGCGAGAGGTAGGGAAAGATGTTGCCATAGCGCCGGCTCGGCTCCTGCTCCCGTTTGCCGAAGCTGTAGTAGTCGGTCGTGACATGCTCGTAGCGCAGTCCGGCGTCGAGCTCATAGTGGCCGAAAGGCAGAGAGAAGTCTGCGAAGCCCGCAATGTTTGCCTCGCAGAGCTTGGTGCTGGAGGCAGGCACATAATTCTCGTTGTTGACATAAAAGCCCACACTCTTCGTATGCGTATATTCCGAGCCGAAGGAGAGCGTGCCCTTCCCCACCGGGTAGGTCACGACGAGCTTCCCGGCCCACAGGTCGCTGCGCTGTCCACCGTTGCTCGCCACGTCGCGGTTGCCTAATTCCGTACTGTTCTCCGTGCTCTGCTGGCTCAGCATATATTTCATGTGGAGGTAAGAGGCATTGAAGTCTATGCTCCAGTTGCCGAGCTTGCCCGTATAATAGAGGTTGGCCTCGTTGCGTGGTCCCACATCCCTGTGCTGGCGCTGGCTCTGCAGGATGGAACCCTCATAGGCACTGTTGTGCGTGACAGTCTGGTTACTGTTCGCATCCATGTTGTTTGACAAGGTCTTGTAGAACGAATAACTGCCGCCGATGGAATTGTTTGCATTGAAGTCGTAGCTCAGGCGGAAGGTCTGTGACAGCACGTTCTGCCGGAAAGCGTCGTTGAAATGCTGGTCGATGTTGATGATATTGTCCTTGGGCATGAGCGTGTAGCCCGCGTTGATGTTCTCTTTGAACACTTGGCTATAGAGAAACGAGGTATTCGACAACTCCAGTCCTTTGATCCGGTATTTAATGGTAGCTTGGTCATATCCTGCCCACATCGTGTTGTATTTTGCGTTGGCATCATTCCTTACGCTCCATCCCTCGCCCGTTGGCTTACGGGTACGGATGCGGATTACGCTCTTTACCGTGGCATCATACTGCGAGCCGGGGGCGGTGATGACATCCACGTTCTTGATGTTCTCTGACTTCAGTTCCGTCAGTTCGCGGTTGTCAGTCACCTTCTTGTTGTTGATATAGATGAGCGGCGTGCCCTTGGCAAACACCTTGATGTCGGAGCCCGATGCCGTGACGCGCGGCAGCTGCCCGAGTACATCGACGGCGGTGCCCATCTTGCTCAGCACCGAGTGCTCCACGTCAATGGTCATACCACCCTTTGCAGCACGATACTGTGGTCGTTGTGTCTTCACCGTCACGCCTTTCAGCGTATATCGGTCGGCCTGCAGACGGATGGTGCCGAGATCGGGCGAGGCGGCAGTCCACAGCTTAGACTTGTAGCCCACGTAGGTCACCTTGGCGATGACACGCCGGGCATTGCAGGGAATGACGAAATAGCCACTCTCGTTGCTCACGCCACCGGCAAGAAACGAGGAGTCGGTGGGAGAGAGCAGCACCACGTTGGCATACTCGGCGGGCTCGCCCTTGTCGTCGACCACGCGGCCTTTGTACCTCAACACTGTCTTCTGCGAGCATTCCACGTTGATGATGCTGTCGCCCACCATCGTCATTGAGATGGGATAGAAGCCGATGAGATGGCGGATGGCATCGGGAATGGTCTCGCCCTTGACCGATGCTGTCACGCGAAAGTCCTCTAAGTCGTTGTAGATGAAGTTGATGGTGTAGCGATGGGTCATGCCGCCGAGCTGCTGCAAAGCCGTGGGCATCGTCACGTTGCGGAAGTCGCGGCTCACACGCTGAGCACGGACAACCGTAGTTCCGAGCAGAAGTATATATAATAAAAAGAGTATCTTCTTCATGATTAAACCTTTAAGGGCATCCATCTGCGACGAAAATACTAACCAATGAACTCCGTTTTCTTTCATGATAACTTATCATAAGAGAGACATTGAAGTTGCTCATAGCCTATTTTTCTCTTCGCTTCCGGCCGAAGTGCCTTTGTAACGGCTGCGTACAGTATTGAAACTGTAAGTGAACTCAATACCCACGCACTGTGTACTGTCGTATTCTTTGAACTGGGTACGGACGTTAATGCCTCCATAGGCCGTCATCTCCTTATAATTGGTGTGGAAAATATCGTTGGCATAAAGCGAGAGTCGAATATTCTTACTCTTTAGCCACTGTTTGGAAATACGGAGGTCTACACTGGCCACCGTCTTAGTTATAGCTACATTAGACTTGTTATAAGGCGTGAGGCTCGCAGTGATGTTCGCTGTCCAGTTATAGGGCAGTGTGAACGTGTTGTCAAGTCTGAACTGCGTACAAAGTCCATTCCAATAGTGCGTGATGCCCATGGGAGCCAAGTCGGCATCTGAGAAAAAGAGCATAGCGGTGTAGTTAAGATGCCAAATGCCTAAGGTAGGCGAGGTATTAAGTGTCACCCCGTAGTTTTGTGTCTTTGGCGTGTTGCGGTAGTCTGTGATGATGACGCCGGGATGACTCACATCGTCGTAGGCCGTTTGAAAGGTGCGGAATGAGTTTTTGATATAAGCGTAATAGGCTTCCACCGTCATCCATTTCCATACTGTCGTCCACGAAAGATAATACGTAGTCATGGGTTGCAAGAAGGGGTTGCCCGTATCGTACTCGTATTTGCTGCGGTAGTTCACCGAGGACGACATGATCGAATAAGGCGGATTGTACCGGTATGTGGCAAATGCTAACGAGTGCTGCCACCCGTCGTCAGCATAGCTCATTGATAATTTGGGGACAAGCACATGATAATCGTGGCTTAGCTCGTCGTCTTTCTTACCATCCACATCATAGCGGTTGTGTTCGTTCTGAAGCCTCAAAGAAGCCGAGAAATTCAACTTCTTGCCAATGGGGAGCGCATAGTTTGCATAGAGTGACCAGATAGCAGTGCGTTGCCGGATATGAGTGTCAGCAGAAAATCCGCTCTGTGTGAAATCTGCTTTTCTGTTGGTATAGGAAGTCTCTTCACCGAAGGAGAACGTTCCAGCGGGCATCGGCGCCGAGACCGTGAGCTTCTCGGCCCACAAGTTGCTCCTCGTGTTCGTGTTGCTACTAACCGAAGAGTCGTCAGTACCGCCGGCCATATCCATGTCAGTGTGGCTTCCATAGTAATCGGCACTGAAATCGATTCCCCACTTACCCAATCTGCCCACATAGTAGGTGTTGACGCTGTTAGCCAAATTAGGTTTCGACTTGGTGACGCTTTGGTTGTCGTCATCACTGAAATGCTCACCATTGCGCCACACCTGCTCTGTCTTTGTGATGGTTCTTTTTCCCTTGACAGTGCCTGTGGCAGAATAGGTAAGGCCAAGCGAATGCCTGTCGTTGATTTCCCAGTTCCAACCCACATCACCGTAAATAAACTTATAATCATTTCTCCAGTTGGTGCGGCTATGGTAGTCCCATGTGTCGGTAGCCTTTAATTGATCATTAGACGTGGCCGTGATACGGCCTTTGCTATCTGCGGCATTGGCACGGATAAAGAAGTCCATGCCATTACGCAGACGGTAGTTGAGCGAAGCATTAGCTGTAGCAAGCATCCCTTTGCTTTTCTCAAAGTTTCCCCATAGGCTTCCGCTCCAGCCCTCGCCTTGCCGGCGAACGGTCTTCAATCGGATAACGGATGTCACGTCGGAGGCATACTCCGCACCAGGGCGTGTGATAATCTCCGCTGACAGCACCTCGGCGGTTTGCAGTCGCTCCAGTTCGCTGGCATCGCGCACCAGCTTGTTGTTGATGTATATCTGCGGAGTGCCATGTCCGGCCACAGTGCCGTCACCCATGACAAGGGGCAGGTGCTTGATCATCTCTTTCGCTGAGCCGAATTGCTCAAGTTGAGAACCTTTCACCATTACACTCAAGCCGTTTGGCGAAGGCTTGTAACTGAGCTTATGCCCCTGTACCGTCACCCCTTTCAGCGTATAACGGTCGGCCTGCAGACGGATGGTGCCGAGATCGGGCGAGGCAGCGGTCCACAGCTTAGACTTATAGCCCACATAGGTCACCTTGGCGATGACGCGCCGCGCATTGCAGGGAATGACGAAGTAGCCGCTCTCGTTGCTCACGCCACCGGCAAGAAACGAGGAGTCGGTGGGAGAGAGCAGCACCACGTTGGCATACTCGGCGGGCTCGCCCTTGTCGTCGACCACGCGGCCTTTGTACCTCAACACTGTCTTCTGCGAGCATTCCACGTTGATGATGCTGTCGCCCACCATCGTCATTGAGATGGGATAGAAGCCGATGAGATGGCGGATGGCATCGGGAATGGTCTCGCCCTTGACCGATGCTGTCACGCGAAAGTCCTCTAAGTCGTTGTAGATGAAGTTGATGGTGTAGCGATGGGTCATGCCACCGAGTTGCTGCAAAGCCGTAGGCATCGTCACGTTGTGGAAGTCGCGGCTCACGCGCTGGGCATGGACTTGGATGGCACCTAAAAGGAGAATATATAATAACAGGTATATCTTTCTCATAGCTATTCAACGTTAAGGGTGTCACCGTTACGTGTAATGGAAATCTGCTGGAAGCCGTTGAGGATGGCAATGTTGGCGTCAACGGACTTAGCCTGGTCCCACTCAAAGTGCAGGCGGATGGCCTTGGCGGTAGCACTGCTGTAGACGACCTTCAATCCGTAGTACTGCCCCATCGCAGAGAGGATGTCTAACAATGTGGCATTGTCGAAGACCTTGACGACGGGTGCCGACTTCTTCGTCTCCTGCTTTGGCGTAATGCTGTCGGCGGTGGCGGTGGTGTCACGCAACGCCGCTGTGACGGGAGCGTGCTGCACTACTTCCGACTTCTCTGCGACAAAAGGACTGCGAATCCACCCCAACCGCGTCATGGCGGCAAAGGCCACACCAGCAAGGAAGACACAGCCGAGGAATACAGCTGCCACACGCAGCCAGCGGGGAACACGATGACGGGAGGGCTGGGCGGTGGGGTGAGACTCCACGGATGACAAGCCACTGGAAGCCGTTTCAGGTTCATTGGAACGGGAACTGTCAGGATGCGACAGGCTGAACACTTTCCATGCATTCTCCACATCAATGTCCTCGTCTTCGGCTCGTTCTTCCGTGAGGGCACGTTTCAACAGAGCAAGCGGCCGGGCATCGTGTATGATTTCACGGAGTTCCTCATCGGTGTAGTGCTCGGGGTGCTCCTGTGCGTCAAGGAGGCGCTTGATCTTCTCTTCGTCTGAATAGTTCATGGTTCTGGGGTTTTGATGTTTTCTTTCAACACTTTGACGATGTGCGACAGATGTTTCCACACGGCGATGCGGCTCGTGCCCGTCTCGGCGCAGATGGTCTTGTAGTCCTTGCCATCGAGGAAACGCAGGGTGAAGAGGTGCAGTTCCTGCGGTGAGAGCAGTGTGTGGGCGAGCAGGCGTAGGCGGTCAAGCTCCCGCTCTTCAACCTGCCAGTCATCACCGTCGTGCAGTTCGTCGGTATAGAGGCGGAGGATGCGCTCGCGGTTGCTTTTGTCGCGCAGTCGTTTCAGACAGCGGTTGCGCACGGCCACCATCAGGTAGCCTTCGGCAGAGGCGGGCAAAAGCTCGGTGTTGCTCTCCAACAGATGGGCGAAGACCTCACTCACCACGTCCTCGCTCTCCTGCCCGTCGTAGAGCAGGGAGCAGGCCACACTGTACATGCGGCGATAGTGTTGGCGGAAGAGCTGTTCAACGTGCTGTCTGTCCATCGTCTGTCTCGTGTCTTTTTATTATCAATACCCTTCAGCGAAGAGAATGTTAACCTATCGGCCTAAAATATCTTATTCAACTCGGTAAACATACTTACTTACAAAGATACATTTTTCTATGATAAAAAGGCAGCGCCCTACACTTTTTCGAGGGTTCAATTAACCAAAGTCTACACTTTTTCGAGGGTTCAATTAGCCAAAGTCCACACTTTTTCGAGGGTTCAATTAGCCAAAGTCTACACTTTTTCGAGGGTTCGTTAAGTTCCAGATGTCCTTTTCCATGATATAGTCATTCATGAAGTAGCCGTTGCCGATGTTGTTAGCGTTTCTGATAACGAAGGAATTGGCACTGGAGAGTCGAGGCGTTGTACCCTGTCCTTATTTTGAAGAAAATTCTACAGAGCGGTTCAAAATGACGGAAAAGTGTAGTTTTAGGAGGCCTAAAATGACGGAAAAGTGTAGTTTTTGCTTGCTTATTTCGTAGGAAAAGTGTATTTTTGCAAGGCCGAAAACAAAGGAAAAGTGTGACTATGGCATTACAGAGAAAAATAGAAGAAGATATAAAAGCTTATTTGTCAAGTGATTCCAATAAGATGATGATTATAGACGGTGCCCGTCAGGTAGGCAAGTCCTTTATCATTCGTCAGGTGGGGAAACAGCTGTTTCCAAACTACATCGAGATAAACATGGAAGCCGACAAATTGGGCGACCGTGTCTTTGCCGAGGCAAAGACCGTGAAAGATTTCTATCTTGCGTTGAGCATCGTAGCCGGTGACAGGATGAAAGACCGGGCGAATACACTTGTCTTCATCGATGAAATCCAAGCTTACGACCATCTGCTCACCTTAGTGAAGTTTCTCATGTCGGACCGTCGGTTCACCTTTATAGCCAGCGGTTCTCTCTTGGGCGTCACGCTGAAGAAGACGCAGTCCATCCCTATTGGAAGCATTATTCGCAAGCACATGTATCCACTTGACTTCGAAGAGTTTCTTTGGGCCAACGGTGTGGGCGAGCCACTCATCCAAGCCATGAAAGAGAGCTATGAGAATAGGCGTTCTCTACCCGAAAGCATTCATACGAAGCTGATGTCTCTCTTCCGCTCCTATCTGCTTACCGGTGGCATGCCCGATGCCGTCAACACCTTTCTCTCTACTCAGAATATCGTGGAAACGCGACAGATACAGACTGACATCCACGAACTCTATGGTGATGATGCCGCTAAATACGAACAGGAATCTTCACGCAAGCTACAGATCATGCGTATCTACCGCATGATTCCGTCCAACATGGAAAACAAAAAGAAACGAATCGTTGCCAAAGAAATAGAAGGGAAGCAAGGCAAGCGCATGACCGACTACCTCGATGAATTTGAATACCTTATCTCTTCCGGAGTAGCACTGGAAGTGAAAGCCATCAGCAAGCCAAGCTATCCTTTGGTACAGAACAGCGGTAAGAATCTGCTAAAGCTCTACCTCAACGATGTGGGGCTACTCACCGACGTGCTCTATGGCACAAACGTAATGCCTATTCTGAAAGACATCGCCAGCATCAACTTGGGATCAGTCTATGAGTCTGTAGTGGCACAAGAACTGCGGGCACATGGACATGGACTGTTCTATTATGACAATAAGAAGTTGGGCGAAGTGGATTATCTCATCGACGACCAGCAGCACCTGTCCGTCATCCCCATTGAGGTGAAGTCTGGTAAGGACTACAAGGTGCACAGTGCCTTGGACCGTTTCCTCAGCATCAGTGAATACAACATCCACCAAGCCATTGTACTCTCCAATGAGCGCCGCATTTATCAGGAGCAAGGTATCACCTATCTGCCTATCTATGACATCATATTCCTATAAGTTATTCCTCCTTTGGCACCTTCCACCAAAACATGATTGCGGCAAGGAGCTGAGCGGCGACGCTGACAACGACCATGACCACGAGACTCTGATCGTAGAGTACACCGAGGAGCCAACTGCCCAAGAACCAGGCAACACCGAAACAGCACTCAAAGATGCCGTAACCCGTGGCACGGCTGCGCTTAGGCACCATTGTAGCCACGGAAGCCTTGAGGATGGACTCCTGCGCACCCATGCCAATGCCCCACAGCACCACGCCGATGATAGCGCAAGTCGAAGCAATGCCGGTGTTCGTCCCTCCGACAAGCATGCTCGTCACGTCACCGCCCAAGAAGGCGAATACAGCAAAGGGAGCGGCCACTAATGTGGAGACAACCAGCGACAAACGGGCATGACGGTCGAAGAGCCAGCCAAAGACAAAGGCGGAAGCCGCATCGGTGAGCATCGCCAAAGCATAGAGCAACGGCAGGACAGCAGCCGTGAAGAGATGCTGACGCGAGAAGTGCATGACGATCAGCGAGTAGTCGGCGAAGCCAAAGGCAAAGAGACTGATGCCAACGATATATACCACGAAGCGCTTGCTGACACGAAAGGGTACATACTCCTTCGGTTCCGGCTCAAAGTTCTCGGGATGCGGGAAGCGCTTGTACGTCAGCCATAATAATAATAAGGTGATGGCACCAGGAATAGCGAGAAAGGCAAAGCACGTGCGGTAGTCGCTGAACGTGTCGTCGCGGTGCTGAATGAGCATGATGAGATAGAGCAACAGAGGTCCGAGCACGGCACCGATTTGGTCGAGTAACTCTTGGATGGCGAAACTCTTCCCCACTCCTTCCTGCGAGGCTGCGAAAGACATCACCGTGTCTTTCGCCGGTTTTTTGATAGCTTTACCCAACCGCTGACCGATGAGCAACGCACACGCCAGCGCCCAACCATGACGGCCAACGAGTGCCAATGCCGGCACAGCCACCACATCGAGCGCATAGCCGAAGAGCACCATCGGCCAATAGCGACGTGTCCGGTCGGTCAGTCGTCCGAAGACATAGCGCAAGCCATAGCCCACGAGTTCACCAAGTCCCGACACAAAGCCAATGACAGCCGCCGACGCACCGGCCAACGAGAGGAACGCTCCACGTATGCTGTTCGCACTCTCATGGGTCATATCCGAGAACAAGCTCACCACGCCGAAGAGCACGATGAACGTCATCGCCGCCGACATCCGCCTTTTCTTCTCACTCATCTTTCAACCTAATTATCTCTCACATTTCATTCATCACTCAACACTCAACATTCAACATTGGCGTAAGTCAACATTGATTTCATTCATCACTCAACATTCATCATTCAACATTGATTTCATTCATCACTCAACATTCAACATTCTTCTGTTCGTCTCTCTTCGACTTTGACTTGATGACGAGCCACACACCGGAGAAGACCAGGATGACGGCCACGCCCTGAGGCAGCGTGAAGACACTTAGTCCCACAGCCACACTGACGATCACCGACACGATGGGTTGCACATAATTATATACGCTCACCACCGTAGGCCGCAACACGCGCTGAGCCACCACGCTGAGCAGATAGCTGACAAACGTGCCGAAAACGACTACATAGCCCACCTCCAGCCACGTGGCCGCCGTGAACGTCGTCCACGGCAACTGGCTGACATGCCAGGAAGTGAACGGCAGGACGAAAAGCGAGGCCCACGTAAACATCCATTTGTTGACTGTGAACACATTATACTTCCGGATAATCGGGTTGTAGAGTGCCAGATAGAGGGCGAAGGAGAACTGCGCGCCAAAGCACATCAGATCTCCGCAAATGTTGCCGACCTTCGCGCTTCCCGCGTGCGCACTGCTGAGGATGAGGATGAGCGCGCCACCACAACCGATTGCCACGCCCAAAGCCTTCTTCCATGTGATCGGCTCCTTGAGAATGAAGAAGGAGAGTACCATGGCAAAGATAGGCATCGATGTGGTGACAATGCTGGCATTGACCGGCGAGGTGATGCTCAGCCCGATGTTGTACAGTCCTTGGTTAAATACGATGCCGAGCAGAGCCGCTCCCGCCAACTTCACAATGTCGCGCACGGGAATATGCTCGCGCGGACCTATCAGCGAGGCCACCCAAAAGAGCAGAGCAGCCCCCACCACACGAAACGACACCACAGAGATGCCGTCAAAACCACTGTTCATCGCCTCCTTGCCGACCGGAGCCGTCAGCCCCCAGATGGCCTCGGCGGCAAACATACTCAAATGTGCCTGCAAGGGCACACGGTTATCCTTCATCTTTTATTTATAATTCCTTTTTATTACAAATGCTCATGCAAAGTTACTAATTATTATCTTGTAGCGATAAACTTACCGATATTTTCCTTATATTTGCCAAAAGAAAAACTGAAACAACTATGCAGAAATACGCAGACTATATCAAGCAGATAGAGATCGATGCGCTCTGGAGCGGGCGCGGGGCACATCATTTAGGATCTCGACCGGCAGGTCAACATTCTCAGCGGAGTCAACGGTGTGGGCAAGTCGACCATTCTCAACAAAGTGGTCTAAAGTAGTCAACCAAAAACGTTAAACTACACCTATGGTAACGACCATAGCAGTTTAGACTTGCTGAACAAAATAGGTTTACTACTGTTATAATTGATATAAATCAATTAATATGGCGTTATATTATGTGGAATTGAAAATGCTTGTATGGCAACTGATAAAATGCTATCTTTGCACTAACAAAACATACCAGGCTATGCAGAGATACCCTCATATAAAGAAGGGTGTGCAATATGCATTTTGCTACATATTTACACCAATGATGTTGTTTGCTTGTGGCAATGACGAACCATTACCAAATAAGCAAATAATTCACAATGAGAATGACAGTACAATCTCTCAAAATGACACTATAAAACATAGTCAGTATAATTTTGACCTTTACGATATTCCTATTGTTGAAGAAAACTACGTACAATGTTATCTTGGAAATGTTGTTGATTTAGAGAACTCTTCAGCACGACATATTACTTCTTTGCCAAACCCTCAATATAATAAGGTTTCGACCATTTTGTCATACGGGGCAGAATTTTATGAGTATAATTACACTCCAAATCTGTTAGAAACACAGAGAATTATAAAGTCATTAAAAGAGAATGATATTGAGCAAAATGAACAATTCACCTTTTCTCAAAATCGCTATAATACACTGAAAGAGATTCGTTTGGCGTATGGAGGGAAAGAATGCATCTCATTAGACTCCTTATGGCTACAAAACAACAGTACACCGCTTCGATATCAATCCTTTATTGTATATAGCTTGAATCAAGTAATGGCACATTTTTCCCTTGCTGATGAAACAGAGAACATTTTGTCAGTATATCCTGTTGACAAAAATCATTATGGCTGTATTAATTCGATAACTCTGGGGAAAATATGTTATGTCATAGCAGCGATAGAAAACCATAACGATGATGAACGAATAAATACAGCTGTTTCAACTGAAAACAATGGTATTGTACACAATGCACTGATTATCACATTTGACAATCAGTGTAGACCTATTGTTCAACAACGTTCAAACTTAACAAAGGAAGATATACTTAATATTTTTAACCAACAACCTATTCGGCCTCTATATTTTAATATATATAGTATGAAGAATGGCGCAATTTGTACTTTAAGGAATACGATAAACATAAAATAATATTTTATAGCGGTGAGCTCCTATACGCTTTATGGGGTAAGGGGCTGTTGTACGCCAAAAGATGCCAATCGAAAGGATAGGCGCTGTTTCTGGCTACAATTCTCACAAAGAAATAGATTTTGTGTCAAAACTGGCATTACTGGCTCTTCTTGCGGATTTTAGGTTATGTGTTCCTCATTGTGCCATCGTTACCTCTTTGAATAGTCGTTCTGACAGATCATCGAAGGTCGTTCCTTCTGGTGTCTTTCCACCTGCCAACTCATTGGCTACCTTTGACATGCATACCGCTCCGACAGTAGCCATAGTCGACAAATGTAGCTTATTGGCAATGTACGTTGTAAGCCTTGTCAGCAATCTCTCTATTTCGAGTTTATCTGTTATTGTTTGCATCTGAAGTAGATAAATCCATCAAATCAAAATACATCAGTCTCGTATCTAACTCGACGCGCTCGCCCTTCTTACCGCCAGTATAGATAAATTCCTGCTCCTCCGACGTGAACAGGAATACAAATCCATTCTTTTGATAGAATTTGAGGACATCTGGATCATTTACTGCATCGACAACGACAAACCGACATCCGGTTTTGTTATCAGGAGACAAGAACCATTGTTTGATAAACAGAAGAGCCTCGCTTCCTATACCTTTATGTGAGTAGTCTTGGTTAACCGCCAACCGTCCGACCAGTACTCCCGGGTATCTGCGCATATGCTTGTGCGTCATATGCTTCATGTAGTCGCGCCTGCTACGAGGAAGGTCATAAACACGTATGCTGTCGTTTGATACCGTGAAAGCGCAGACGATGATAGATGGATCATCCTCCAAGACAAAGCAATAACTCTTGCCCATGAGATTGTAACTGAATTTTGTTACATCCTCATGGAAAAATCATCCAAATCGTTATTCCCGCAATAAAATGGCTTACTGGCAGTAATTTTCTCGTCAGTAAGCTCATGAAACAAACAGTGCTCGTCAAGAAATCCCATTATTTTGTCATTCCTGATTTACGCAGAATGCTCTGCATTGCTTTAAATGCAGGTGTGTTCTCTATGCCGTCAAAGCCCTTGAACTTGCGTTCTGCTTCATCAGCACGCTCTATGAATCTTTCTGCATCCTTACCTTCCAAGGTAGGTATTGCCTTAATTTCTATTGCCATAATCTTCCTTTCTTTTTTGCAAAACTTTTGCCGACAGGAGCAACGAAAGCTTGCTTTTAAATTGCCGGGTGCAGCTAAAGTTTATGCAAAGGTAACTATTTGTTTTGAAATGGCAAGTATAAAGGGCCATTTTCTTGATTTTGGGAAGCGAATCCGAAACAAAATAATATTTAAAAAAGATATGGCTCCAGCCGGTTGTAGAGCATTCGCAGGGCCCGTTTGATAGGGTATTTTACAGTGTTGACCGAAATGCCCAACTCCTTGGCCATCAGTTCGTAGGTTTTGCCTTCGTATCGACTGAGGACAAACACGCGCCGGCTGTCGTCGGGCAAAGAGGCGACAGCTTCCTGGATTTTCTACTCCAATTCTTTCTCCAACAGGGAGTTGAGCGGATAGGCTGTTGAGTTTTCAGCAAATTTTTTTTAGTCCTTCAGCGAGTAGGTCACTGATGTCACCACGCGCACCTTCTTGATGTAGGGCGTGGTGGCGTCGCGGTCCTCAATGGTGAACTGGCCTTGGTCGGCATTGATGATCTTGTTGATTTTTGACTGGCTGTTCTCGGCAAATTGCGCGGCTGTCTGCTCGGCATTCTTGATGGCTTCCTTCATCATCAGCGGCTTGAGCTTCTTGAATGCTGTGTACTCGTAGACCACGGGATTGTTGTAGCCTCCATCGACGATGGCCACGCCCTCCTTCAGCATTTCTCCCTGTCGGGCGATGATGGAGCGCACACGGTCCACCTGTCGTGAGGTGACGGTGATGATGCTGGTTACGTTGTAGCGGTAGAGGTTGCTCTGGCTGGAGGCGTAGTCTTGTGCGTTGAGGTCGGTCACCAGTGGGGCGTTGATGAGGATTTCCTTGTCGCTGATGCCGTTGCGCTTGAGGAAGGCTTTGATCTTGGCCTGCTTGGTGGCAATGTCAGCATAGAGTTCGGGCAAATCGTTGCCCAACTGTTTTGACACGATGGGCCACGTCACCTTGTCGGCTTTCACTTCTTTCTCGGCCAGTCCTTTCACGTTCACTTGATGGTCTTTGTTAGCTATGCTGTCGAGACCTTTTTGGATACAGCATCCCAAGATGATGATACCGATGGCTATGAGGGCGGCTGCGATGATTGTCTTTTGATGGTCTTTCATTTTCTCTTACTGTGTTGTTTTTTTTAATAACGGTTCTTTGGGCAAAATACCTTTTGTTTTGCTCCATTGCCCTTCAGGTTGCCGTTGAGGTTGATGGCCTTTGTGGGGATGGGGAACACCGTGGTATAGCCCGTGTCTTCGTTGGGGAGCGCCTGACGGATGTCGTACGACTGGCCGAACCGGCCAAAGCGAATGAGGTCGGGGCGCCGGCATCCCTCCCACATGAGTTCCAGAAGCCGTTCTTGAAGGATGTTGTCGAGCGTGGCCGGCCGGCTGGGCATTCCCACGCGTCGGCGCACGCTGTTGAGCTCGACCGATCCGTCGCCGCCGTCTCTCACTTTGGCTTCTGCCTTCATGAGCAGGGCATCGGCATAACGGAACAGAACGATGTCGTTGTTTTGTAGTTTTCCGTCGCTGTAGGCCGTGCGGTCGATCTCGTACTTCGACATGCGTGCACCGCCAGTCTTCTCATATTCATTGCCTGTGAGGTCTATGGCCACGGCGAGGGGGTGATAGATGAGTGGCTGCCCGTTGTCGAGGCTCACGATGTGGCCGTCGACGCTCACGGTGTCGGCAAAGAAGTTGATGGCCCATCGGCTGTCCACAGAGTCGGTGCCGTAGCCGTAGGCTCTCACGGCATACCGTGTGGCGCACGATCCGTTTTCGGCGTCCATGCCCAAGGCGCCGCCGTGGTTGTAGTGGCGGGAGCGGAAGAGGTTCTTAAACTCGTTGGTGTAGAGTTGCTTGTCCATGGGGATGGTGAAGATGTTCTCCACCGAGGTCTCGTTGTGCACGGCGAAATTGGAGGCGTAGTCGTCGGCGAGGTGGTAGCCAAAGGCTGTCAGGCTGTCGACGTAGGCCTCACAGGTTTGCCAGGCGTTGAGCTGTCGGCCGTCGACATTGAAGAAGATCTGGCTTCCATCGGGGCGGTGGCCGTCGGTCCAGTCGTCATCGCAGTAGACTTCCGCGTTGAGGGCCAGCCGGGCCAAGAGAAACCAGGCCACGGGGCGTGTGACGCGGCCGTAGTAGTTGCCCTCGCTGTTGCTGCGCTCCCTGGCCAACAGCGGGGCTGTCTGCTGTAGCTCGCTCACCACGAAGCGAAAGACCTCTGAGCGCGGGGCCGGCCTCACGTCTTTGAGCGGTGTGGAATAGACCGTGTCGATGGGCACGCTGGCAAAGAGGTCGAGCAGTTCATAATAAAATAGTGCCCTCAGGGCCCTGACCTCGGCGGTGTATTGGCTGAGCTGTGTGGCGGTGAGCAGATGCTTGTGGCTGTCGATGACCGACAGGGAGCGGTTGCAGAGCACGACCACCTTGTAGAGGTAGGACCAGGTGTCGTAGAGGGCCTCGTCGTCGGCCGTCCATTCGTGGCGGTAGAGGTGCTGCCAGAAACCGCCGTCGTACCAGTCGCCGCCGCGGGTGGGGATGATGGCCTCGTCGGTAGTGAAGGTGTTGTAGTCGTAGACTCCGCGGTAGGTGCCTTGCAGGCCCTGGCTGTCGTTGCTGCCGCCGATATAGTTGTAGAGGGATGCCACGGCGTTGATATAGAGTGCCGTGGCGGTGGCGTAGGCCTGCTTTTCGTCGAGCTGTCCTTTTGGGGTTTCGTCGAGGCACGCGGTGAGAAGCGGCAGGCAGAGGAAGAGGCAGAAAGTTTTGATGGCTTTCATATCTGTATGGAGGGTTTAGAATGAAATACTCACTGACAGGCTATAAGTGCGGTAGGCGGGGTAGGAGCGTTTGTCGTCGATGCCGAGGGTGTTGTTGACCACATAGCTGTTGATCATCGGCGTGATGCCGCTATAAGAGGTGATGGTGGCGAGATTGTTGACCGAGCATGACAGGCGCAGGGCACTGACGCACTTGGAGCTTTTAAGCGGCACGTTCCAGCCCACGGTGAGGTAGTCGAAGTTGAGATAGTCGCCTTTCTCCAGCCAGTAGTCGGTGGCCGTCTGGTCCTTGATGTTGCGCCCGGGGGCTTCGGCCATGACATTGTAGTCGGGGAAGCTCGACATGTTCATGTAGCTCAGTGCGGTGCCGTTGTAAATCTTGTGTCCGAAAGCCCCGTTCATTTGCAGCGAGATGTCGAAGTCTTTATAGCGCAGCGAGATGTTGGAGCCGAGTGTCACCTTGGGCGTGGCCTGTCCGGCCACGTAGCGGTCGCCACCGTCCTCAATATTCACGGCACCGTTGTGGTTGAGGTCGGCGATGGCATAGCTGTAGCTGCCGTCGGCGTTACGGGTCAGTCCGGTGCAGTGGGGCAGATAGAACACGCCCAACGGCTGGCCCACGATTTGGTAGACGATGTTGTTGTTGCCACCGTGGAAGCCTGCGCCGTTGAGACTGCCGATGGCGGTATATTGCGATGCCGTCATGTAGGTGCCGTTGTAGTCGCCCGAAAGCGAGAGCAGTCTTGTGCGTTGCCAGGCTACGTTGACGTTGATGTTGAGTTCCATGTCGTGCTTTTGGATGGGTGTGATTCCCATGCCGAGCTCAAAGCCCGAGTTGCTCATCTTGCCGATGTTGGCCAACAGCTTGTTGTAGGGATAGGGTGGAGTGGGCACATCGTACTCATAGAGCATGTCGTGAGTCCTCGACGTATAATATTCTGCCGTCATCACGATGCGGTTGGCGAACAGTCCCATATCCACGCCGATGTTGAATGTCGACCGGGTTTCCCATTTCAGGTCGGGATTGTAGTTGCGTGTCATGCCCATCGTCACTGTTGGTGAGCCGTTGTAGTTGACGACACCGACGGCGCTCATCAGATTCCTGGTGTAGTAGGAGGTAACAGCGTCAAGGTTGCCCGTGAGCCCGTAGCCTGTGCGTAGCTTGAGCATGGTCAACGTGCGGTCCGCTTTGCCGGTCAGTAGGTTGGCCGACCGGAGGTCTTTCAGCAAGTCCCACGACAGCGAAACAGAGGGGAACAGTCCCCATCGGTTGTCGCGTCCGACCATGTTACTGCCGTCCTCGCGCAGGGTCAGGGCGAGGGCATACCGGTCGAGCAGGGTATAGTTGAGGCTTGCCATCACGGAGGCCAGCGCGGGATCGTTATATTTGGAGCCGGTGCCTCCATAGGGGCGGATGCTGCCAGCATCGAGATTGTGGTAGCTCACGCCGTTGTTGGTGAATCCCTTCACGGTCGTCCAGAACCCGTCACGTTTTGTCTTTTGGTATTCCCCCATGAGTGTCATCTTCAGCTCATGGATTCCGGCTTTGCGGCTGAAGGTGAGCATAGCGTTGGCGAGCCAGTCGTCGGTTTTCATATTTCCGCGATAGGCTTGTCCCTGCGCCCAGACCCAGGTGGGGAAAAACTGGTCTTTCTCGGTATTGCTGTAGCTATAGCTGCCGAAGAGGGTCAGGTGGAGGCTGTTGTGACTACAGAAGCTGGGCCGGAACAGTTTGTCCAAGTCGAAGTCGACATGCAGATGGGTGTTGAAGTTCTGCATTTTCTCATTATTGCGTTCGTTGAGGAGTGCGTCGGGAGGAGTGATTTGGCTGGCCGTAGAGTTCTTTTGCCATCTGCCGTCCGATGTCGGGTAGTAGGTGAACGTTGGATTTTGCGCACAGGCTGAGTAGAATAGTTTTTGCTCGTCGAAGATGCCGTGCGTGCTCGATGTGCTACCAAAGGCGCCAAGATCTACTTTCAGAAAATCATTGAAGGCCATTTGGGACAGGTCGAACTTGGCGACAAAGTTAACGTAGTCGTTGGTCTTGATGACGGTATTGTGGTCCATTATGCCTACCGACGCCCTGTAGCTGCTCTTGTCTGTGCCACCAGAGAAGGCGATATGATGATTTTGGACAAATCCCGTTCGCGAGATTTCCTTTTGAAAGTTGGTGCTGTAGCCGCCGTCGTTGTAGTCGACGCCCAACGCTTGCGCCAAACTCACATAGCCCGCAGCATCCAACATCTTCACTCGCTTATAGGCTGCGTCGAGTCCCACGTTGCCGTCGTAGGAAATGTGAAACTGTCCTCCGTGGCCATGTTTCGTCTTCACCTCAATTACGCCTGACGCACCGCGCGACCCATATTGTGCTGTCTCGGCGGCATTCTTGAGGATCGTGAAACTCTCGATGTCGGCAGGGTATATGCTCGACAGGGTGGCGAGGTCAGAGTTTACGCCGTCGATGATGACGAGTGGGTCGTTGCCTCCGGTTAGCGATGTGGTACCACGCACGCGCACACTGGAGAGCATGGCCATGCGGTCGGCACCGTTGGATGCCACGTTGACTCCAGCAGCCTGCCCGCTCAGAGCGTTGAGGGCGTTGTTGACCAGTCCCTTGTTCATCCGGTTTTCGGTAACGATGTCTATAGAACCTAAATGTAGTGAGTCGCTCTCTATATGTGAACTTACCTGCGCTTGCAGGGGCGCGCTGACAAGTAGGGCTAACCATCCGGTAATCTGTAGTCTTTTTTGCATAGCTTCTTTAGGTTTACGTGGTGTGGTTGTCTTTGCCAATGAGCAAATTTAGATAAAATATAGTAATCTTCCAAGCACAGGATGTTTTTTTTTGGTGATTTCCTATCGGATAATTTTTCTATTGGGAATCCGGCTGCCTTTTTATGAGCACAAAAATATTCATAGCCACGATATCTCCTCCCTAAAGTAGAAACTTGGAAATTCGTGGCTATTGTAGATTTTTGATGGTAACTTACTTCTTAATTGTTATCCAATTCTTGAGTGGTATGCTTACAGACCCATCTCCTCATCTCACCTTTGAATTATTCCCTCACGAGATTGCGGCCAGCATCGATGCGGAGGAAGATGAAGAGCAACAGTGTGAAGCCCCAAAGCGAAGATCCACCGTAGCTGAAGAAGGGCAGGGGAATGCCGATGACGGGTGTAAGTCCCAGCACCATACCCACATTGATAAATACATGGAATAGAAAAATGCTCAACACGCAGTAGCCGTAAACGCGTCCGAATCGGAACGGCTGCCGCTCGGCCAACTTGATGAGCCTCAGTATCAGCGCAAGGAATAGCAGCAGCACTCCTGCTGAGCCGAGGAACCCCTCCTCTTCGCCTACGGTACAGAAGATGAAGTCGGTGTCCTGCTCCGGCACAAATTTCAGCTTGGTCTGTGTTCCGTTGAGGAACCCTTTTCCACCCAGACCGCCAGAACCTATGGCGATCTCACTTTGATGAACATTGTAACCAGCACCAGCAAGGTCCTCGTCGAGTCCAAGCAATACGTTGATTCTCACACGCTGGTGCGGCTCCAGCACATCGTTGAGCACGTAGTCGGCACTGTAGAAAAATGCGATGGAGCCTATGGCGAATATGGCGATGTAGAGATAGTTGGAAATGCGGGAATAGAGAGCAGCATATAGAAGATAGAGGATCAGCACCACGCTCACGATGATTTGAATGATGGTGGTGTCGAAGGGGATGACGTAGACGGAAAACAGCATCACACAGGCTGTGGTGAGCAATGTGGAAATCAATAAGGTATGAGCAAGCTTCTTGTTCCCGCAATACACATAGATCATGCCCGACGTGAAGATCTGCACAAGTAGCAGCACTACAAACTTGCCTACCGACGTGCAGCCGTCCCACATCATGACTTGCTCGTATTTGATACCCACAACGAAGTAGACGACCATCGCGGCGGCCGTAAACAGAATGCTGCCTGGCATTCCTTCGCGGTAGAACATGAGAAAGAAGGAGAGATAGACCAGTGCGGAACCCGTCTCTCGCTGTGCGACAATGAATAGCATCGGCAGCACTACGATGCCGGCAGCCATGGCAAAATGCTTTTTGTTGTGGATATCAAATCCGTAGGTGCTCATGAATTTTGCCACGGCTAAGGCTGTGGCAAACTTCGCGAACTCAGCGGGTTGCAGTCGTAGCGGGCCCAATACCAGCCAGGAGCGCGATCCTTTGATTTCGTGTGGGTTGAATATTGTGACAAACAGCAGCAAAAGCAGGGCCGCGTAGATGATGTAGGCGAAAGTGTCAAAGACACGGTCGTCGGTCATCAGTATGACGAAGCCCAACGCGATGGAAGTAGCAATCCATACGATTTGCATTCCCGATCGTGTTGACATACTGAAGATTTCGGTATCACCATAGTTGTAGCTGGCACCACACACGCTGATCCATCCGAAGATGAGTAGCATGAGGTAGATGGCAATGGTCCACCAGTCGAGCGATGCCCAAACACTATTACTTTGTCTTTTGTTGGCCATATTCACCGTTAAATACTTATAGCAATAAGTTTATATGAGTTGCCTGAATTCTGCATGACGTCATGCAACACGATTACCAGTTATCGGCTGCTTGCCCCGTAGGAGATGCGTCGGTGCTGGAGCGCATTGGCCTCGGCTTCTGCCGACTTTGAGAGATGTCCCGTCAAGTATTGCTCGAAGAGAACCTTGCCTATAGGTACGGCGAAGTCGGCACCGAATCCACCGTTCTCCACATATACGGCGATGGCTATCTTCGGCTCATTCATTGGGGCGAAACCCATGAACACGGAATGGTCGTGGCCGCGGTTTTGGGCTGTACCCGTCTTGCCACACGCCTCGAAGGGCAGGTTGCGGAGTGTTTTGCAGGTTCCTTTGAGTGCCGACGACCTCATACCTTCCACCACTGCGCGGTAGGCCCACGGTGCTGCACGCGTGTAGTGGCGCTTACGGTATTCGGGGTCGATGCCCTTTCCCTGAATGCTCCTCACTACGTGGGGCGTATAAAAGTAGCCACGGTTGGCAATCGTAGCGCCGAGGTTGGCGATCTGCAGTGGCGTGAGGTTCACCTCGCCCTGTCCGATGGCGATGGAGATAATGGTCAGTCCGTTCCATGAGCCATTGTAGGCATTGTCGTAGAATTCTGCGTTGGGGATAAGTCCGCGCTTCTCGCCTGGCAGATCTATGCCCAGCTTGTAGCCGAATCCCATGCTCACCATATAGTCGCGCCAGGTGTTCATAGCCTGTTCCACGTTCTTATACTTCCTGCGGTTGGACATCATATAGTAGAGGCCCCAGCAGAAGTAGCCGTTGCACGATGTGGATATGGCTTCGATGAGGTTCAGTGGGGACGGGTGACCGTGGCAGCCCACATGCAGACCGCGGTAGTAGAAACCATGGTGGCAAGGGAAGAGCGTGTTGGGCTTGATGATGCCCTCGGTGAGATAGGTGAGTGCCTGTGTGGTCTTGAATGTAGAGCCGGGTGGGTATTGTCCCATGATGGCACGGTTGAGCAGGGGTTTCCAGGAGTCGTGGGAGAGCATCCGGTGGTTGCGTCCACGCATACGGCCCACCATCATTCTGGGGTCGTAACTCGGTGACGACACCATGCACAGTACCTCACCTGTCGAGGGCTCTATGGCTACGATGGCACCGATTTTGCCTTCGAGCATGCGTTCTCCGAGTGCTTGAAGCTTGAGGTCGATACCTAATGTGAGATCGCGACCTGGCACGGGCTTGCGGTCGTATTTACCGTTCTGATAGCGGCCCTGAATGCGGCCGTGAGCGTCGCGTAGCAGAATCTGCACGCCCTTCTCGCCCCTCAAGTCTTTCTCGTAGTAACGCTCTACGCCCAATTTGCCAATATAGTCGCCGGGCTGATAATAGCTGTCCTTTTCGATGTCGGCCTCCGACACTTCGCCCACGTCGCCCAATACGTGGGCCGCGTAGGGGTACTGATATTGTCGTATGCTTCGCTTCTGGACATAGAAGCCGGGGAAACGGAACATCTTCTCGCGGAACACGCTGTATTCGCGGTCGGAGAGCTGGCTCATGAAAAGCTGTTGGGTGAAACGCGAATAGCCGGGATTCTTGTTGCGGTCCTTAATTTCGTCCATTCGCTGAATGAAGAATTCCTTGGTAATGCCGATGGCTCTACAGAATTCCGTTGTATCCAGTCGTCCTTTTTCCTCATTCATGACCACCATGATGTCGTACGACGGCTGGTTGTACACCATGAGTTCGCCGTTGCGGTCGCTGATGGTTCCTCTTGAGGGAAATTCTATCTTTTTCAGGAAGGCATTGGAGTCCGCGTTTTTCTTGTAGTCGTCGCTTGCCAACTGGAGGGTGAAAAGCCTGATGATATACACCACGACTACCGTGATGGCGATGCCGCCGATGATGAGGCGCCGGCTTTCCAAATTGAAATCTTTCATAGGCCTTACTTGCTCCTGAAATTCTCAATGACCAGCACGAAGATAAACGTCAGCAGCGAACTTCCCACTACGCTGCCCATCCAATAGAGCGGGTTGAAGAAGCTGAAATCCTCTATCGTGAAAAAAACCAGGCAATAGACAAACACGCAGATGGCCGCATACCACAGAAACTTAGCCGGTCCCATCTGCCTGAGCGACGGCTCGAAGTCGTCGGGCGTGTCGCGGTTGGTGAAAGGCTGGAGGATATAGGGCTGGAGAAAGCCGAGCAGTGTCATCGACGCTGCGGCCATGCCCGGGGTGTTGGAGAATATGTCTATGGCGAGTCCCATGACGAAGCACCACAGCAGGATGCCCCAACGTGGATAGTTGCGGCGGAAGATGAGTGCCACGTACATATATAATAAAGGTGTGGCGAAACCGAAAAGGTGGATATGGTTCAAGACTAATACCTGCACCAAGAGCAGAATTACAAAAAGAGCGATGCCTTTGAGCAAGTCTATGTTCATGCTATCCCTTTATTACAATTGTTTGTTATTGTGCGTTTTGTTGAAGCTTGAGAGAGTCCTGTGACGCACGCAGTACATCGATGCTCTCGCTGATAGCGCTGTTGTCGATGACACAAACGTCGCGCAGGTTGCCGAAGTCGGTTGAGAGTTTGATCATCAGCCGGTAGGCGAGACCGTCGGGCGAATTGTAGACATGCAGAATCTTTCCCACCATGATGCCCGGGGGAAAGACTGATGAATAACCACTTGTCACCACGTTCTCGTAAAGTCGGAAGTGGGCATGGCGGGGAACGTCTTCGAGCAGCCCCCATGAGGGATCTCCTCCATACCAGCGCAGATAGCCGAAATATCCCCGGTTGAGGATCATGCAACTGATGCTCGACTGCGTGTTGAGCTCAGGGATTACTACCGAGTAGTGTTTGCCCACCATATATACGATGCCCACAACACCCTTGCCGCAGGCCACGCCCATGTCTTTGCGTACACCGTCGGCGTAGCCTTTGTCGATGGTGATGAAATTTTCGGCACGGTCGAGGGTATTGTGCACCACTTTGGCGGGAATGAGCCTGAAGCCTTGCAGCTTGGCCAGCTCGCCACCTCTTGTGGCGGTGCTGTCGCCCTTGAGTCCGGCAATGGAATCGCTCAGCATTCTCACCTGCTGTTCCAACTCAATGTTGCGTTGGTTGAGTTCCTCGTTCACCTTTGTCAACGCGAAGAAACTTTCCACCTTGGAGTCCCAAGAGTAGACTTTGCCCGCGAAGGCATTGGCCGACGAAAACCAGACACTTCCCTGATAGCTGTTGTATTGGAACAGCAGGACGAAGCTGACGATTTCCAAGAATATAAAAAAGAACCAGTGGTTATATTTGGCAAGAAATTCTAAGAGATTTCTCATACACCCCGGTCATTATCTCATCAGGAAGGAGAAACGATCTACGTTTTTCAGCGCCACACCGGCACCCTTGGCCACGCTGTGAAGCGGGTCTTCAGCAATATGGAAGGGGATGTTGATCTTGTCTTGCAGGCGCTTGTCGAGGCCGCGCAGCAACGCGCCGCCGCCCGTGAGATAGATGCCGTTTTTCACGATGTCGGCATACAGCTCTGGTGGCGTATTCTCCAGGGCGGAGAGCACGGCGTTCTCTATCTTTGCCACGGTCTTGTCCAGACAGTGAGCGATTTCCTGATAGCAAACCGGCACTTCCATGGGCAGGGCGGTGATGCGGTTAGGGCCGTGAACCACGTAGTCCTCGGGAGCCTCGTCGCCAAGGTCGGTCAGTGCCGAGCCCACATGAATCTTGATGCGCTCTGCCATACGTTCCGACACCTTCACGTTGTGCTGGCGGCTCATGTATTCCTGAATGTCGGCTGTGAGGTCGTCGCCGGCGATGCGGATGGAGTTGTTGCTCACGATACCGCCGAGCGAGATCACGGCGATCTCGGTGGATCCACCGCCGATGTCGACGATCATGTTGCCTTCGGGGGCTTCAACGTCGATGCCGATGCCGATGGCTGCTGCCATGGGCTCGAAGATAAGGTATATGTCGCGGCCGTCGGCATGCTCAGCAGAGTCGCGCACTGCGCGCAGTTCCACTTCTGTAGACCCCGATGGCACGCCAATCACCATGCGCAGTGAAGGCGAGAAGAAGCGGCTTCCCGTGTGTACCATCTTGATGAGTCCGCGCATCATCTGCTCGCAGGCCGTGAAGTCGGCGATCACGCCATCGCGCAGCGGGCGGATGGTCTTGATGTTGTCGTGCGTTTTTTCATACATCATCTTGGCTTTTTCGCCCACGGCGATCATCTTATCGGTGCGGCGGTCAAGGGCCACCACCGAGGGTTCGTCAACCACGATCTTGTCGTCGCTGATGATGATGGTGTTGGCGGTGCCAAGATCCATTGCTATCTCTTGAGTGAATGAAAATAATCCCATTTTCGTTTTGAAAGACAGTCGGGCTCAGCCCGGCTGAAAAATACTTAATAATTAAATCCCTAATTCTTCACAGCCTTATAAGCACCGAGGCTTATTTGGCAAACCAGTTGTGGATGGCAGTGTCGTAATGGCTGCTCACGCCGAACGCCCGCTCTGCAAGCAGCTTGCGGTCTTCGATTTCGGTTTGGGCACCCCTCTTGTTGAGAATCTCCAGCAGCACGGGATATTCGCTCTTGCTGGGCACGATGACCACATCCTTAAAGTTCTTGGCTCCGGCACGGATAAGGGAGATTCCGCCGATGTCGATCTTCTCGATGATCTCCTCGTCGCTTGCTCCGCTGGCTACAGTCTGCTCGAAGGGATAGAGATCCACGACGACCAGATCGATGGCCGGAATATCATATTCTTTCATCTGCTCCAAGTCGCCCTTATTGTCGCGGCGGGCAAGGATGCCTCCGAAAATCTTCGGGTGCAAGGTCTTCACGCGACCGCCTAAAATGGAAGGATAGGTTGTGACGTCTTCTACCTTCTCACATTCGTAGCCCAGGGATTCTATAAACTTCTGCGTTCCTCCTGTACTGAGCAATTTGACACCCTGTTCGTTGAGTTTGGCGAGAATGTCTTCCAAACCATCTTTATGATAGACCGAGATAAGCGCGGTCTTCATTTTTCTCGTTTCAGCCATATATATGTTTGGTGCTAAAAATATTTGGTTGCAAAGTTAGTAAATTCAAACGAAAGAATACCACTTATTAAAGAAAAAAAAGAAAATTAGAATATTTTCTTGAGCTATGCCATTTCAACGTGGTGAGAATGAAGCAAAAAACCTGCTTGACCAGTACCGCTGCAACAAGGGTGCGCCGCCCGAGAAGGCCGTGAATTATTTCAGGCGGATGATGTCGCTCCACCTTGTCGTAGGGTTCTTGCTCTTGAAATCGTGCTTGATCACCTCGGAGAAATTCTTTCCGCCCGGATATTGCTGGGCAGCCATGATGATCGTTTCGGGCCCGTTTATCTTGTTGATGCGGTCGATGGCCTGGTTGAGCTGTGCCGTCCGGCTTCTTTGTGCCGGACTGTCGTCAAACATGTTGAGCTGCAGGGGCCGGCTCGGCATGATGCCCATGACGATCACGCCGGCCCGCTTGTAGTGGTAGCCAGTGCGAAAGAGGCGGGTCAGGCACTTGTCGGCCGCCTTCACGATCACCATTGTGGAGTCGGTGGGTGTGGTGAGAGCCACGTCGGTCATGTTCCAGTATTGCGGCAGGTCGTCGCGGAAGTGGTTGGTGTCGATGAACACGCCCACCACGGAGGCCAATGTGCCTTGCCGCCGTAGCTTTTCGGCACAGTGGGCGGCAAAGTTGGCAATATGGGTGGCGAGGAGGCGGCGGTCGGTGATCATGCCGTCGAACGACCGGCTGACGCACATGTTGCGCCGCCATGTCACCTGTTCGTCGGGCACGCAATCCTCGCCATTGAGCTCACGCCAGGTGCGCTCGATGACGATGTTGCGGAAGGTAAGCCGCAGCCAGTCGCGGTTGTGGCGGGCAAAGTTCCAGGCCGTCTTCACCTGCATGTCGGCCAGGCGCTTGCAGTAGCGGCGCCCTATGCCCCACACCTCGTCGATGGGGTAGAGCTGCAGGGCTTTCTGCCGCTTTTCGTCATTGTCGATGAGACACACGTGATGGTACCCCCGATAATGTTTTGCGTAGTGGCTGGCCATCTTTGCCAGCGTCTTCGTGGGCGCGATACCGATGCTGAGCGGCATGCCCACGTCGCGGAGTATGCGGGCGTGAAGCTCATGGCCCCAGGCTGAGAGCTGCTCTGTGGTGAAACCGTCGAGGATGCAGAAGGCCTCGTCGATGCTGTAACGGAAGCATTGGGGAGCCATCTGGCGGATAATGCTCATCACGCGACCCGTGATCTCGCCGTAGAGTTCGTAGTTGCTGGAAAAAACGGCAATCTTTACGCCGGGAAAGAGCGATGCCAACTGATAGTAGGGCGTACCGGCCTTGATGCCGAGTCGTTTGGCCTCCGCGCTGCGTGCCACGACGCAGCCGTCGTTGTTGCTCAGCACAACAACGGGCTTGCCTTCGAGGTCGGGGCGGAATACCCGCTCACAACTCACGTAGCAGTTGTCGCAATCGCAGATGGCGTAATACTTCACTTATCGTTTCCACTTTTTGATGGTCCATACCACCACGCCCCACACCTTGAAGTCGTCGAGGCTGTCGATGCGTATGGGCTTATAGTTCTTGTTGGCCGGACGCAGTTCGATGTAGCCTTCCTCTCGGTGGGTGAGGTCGAGATATTTGATGGTGAATTCCTCGTTGACGAAGGCCACGATGATATCGCCGTTGACGGGCTCTACCGAGCGGTCGATCACGGCGATGTCGCCGTCGTTGATGCCTGCGTCGATCATCGAGTCGCCCGACACCATGCCGTAGAAGGTAGCCTCGGGATTCTTGATGATGTCGCGGTTGAAGTCGATCGTGTCGTGCATGTAGTCCTCGGCTGGGCTGGGAAATCCGGCCTTGATCGACGGTGAGAGCTGCAATGCCAGCTCACGGCTAAAGTCTCCTTTTATGATTTTCATATTCCTATGCTGCAAAGGTAATGTTTTTTTGTGAATCTGCACCACGTAAAGCATACGAAACTGCGCGCTTGGGCCAACTGTCCGTGATCCCTGGCGAAGGCCACGTTTCTTTTCCTGATTTCGTCACTTCTTTTATCCATATCCGTAGCTGATGTATAGTATTCTAATTCAAGTTTCGCAAGTAGGGTGTCCAATTTGTTGTGCTAACACTCTCCACATAAGTTTAATTTAATA